>Ga0224508_10000884_pt1 | contig 27691 bp, 19 predicted proteins | sample SF_Jan12_sed_USG_4_FD_170157 | JGI IMG/M metagenome (GOLD analysis project Ga0224508, IMG submission 170157) | Sediment microbial communities from San Francisco Bay, California, United States - SF_Jan12_sed_USGS_21 | ecosystem: Environmental > Aquatic > Marine > Sediment | place: USA... | reverse complement strand
CGCAGAAGCAGCGTTTTCTCCCTGATATCCTCGCCAGTAACGTCTGGTGGTGCCAGGGTTATTCGGAACCGGGCGCCGGCTCCGACCTTGCTTCCCTCAAGACCCGCGCCGACTTTGCCGGCGATCACTATGTCGTTAACGGCACCAAGACGTGGACCACACTGGGACAGCACGCCGACTGGATCTTCTGCCTCGTCAGAACCAGCAGCGACGTCGCACGCCGCCAGGAAGGCATCAGCTTCCTGTTGATCGATATGAAATCACCGGGCGTCTCGGTCAGGCCGATCATCCTTCTCGATGGCACACATGAAGTGAATGAAATTCATTTCGACGACGTCGAGGTTCCGATCGAGAACCTGGTCGGTGAAGAGGGCAAAGGCTGGACCTACGGCAAGGTCCTGCTGCAACACGAACGCACGAATTCAGCCAACACGTTTCGTTCTGAATACCGATTGCGGCGACTTCGGGAGCAGGCCGCACGCTCAGTTCGAGGTGCACCGCCGCTTGTCGATGACAAGAACTTCATGCGCAAGCTGGCCGCTGTCGAAGTCGACCTCAAGGCGCTCGAGTACATCGAGCTGCGCACCCTGGCAGCGATAGCGTCCGGCAAGGCCCCGGGGCCCGAATCGTCCTTCCTCAAGATCAAGGGCACAGAGATCCACCAGGCCATCGACACACTGTATATGGATGCCGCAGGTTACTACGCCCTGCCCTACAACCCCGGTCCCGGCGTTGGCGAGGGCAGCGAGACACAAAGCGCACTCGAGTATTTCAATTTTCGCAAAGCGACGATTTACGCGGGCTCGAACGAGATACAGAAGAACATCATCGCCAAGCACGTGCTTGGACTATAGGTCGACGCATGGACTTCTCACTGAACGAAATACAAACGATGCTCGCCGACAGCGTCGGCAAATTCATCGATAACGAGTACGACTTCGACACGCGCCAGTCCTATGCCGGAAGCGAGAAGGGCTACAGCGATTCGGTGTGGTCAATGTTTGCCGAACTCGGCTGGACTGCCGTGCCGTTCGCGGAAGAGGACGGCGGCATCGGGGGCGGACCTGCCGACACGATGGTGATGATGCAGAGCCTCGCGCGCGGCCTCGTTGTCGAGCCCTACCTCGCCAACGTCGTTATCGCAGGCGGTCTCCTCAAGCGCACGGCCAATCCTGGGCAGAAGGAACAGTGGCTTAGTCCGATTATTGGCGGTGAGTTACAGGCGTCCCTGGCTTTCAATGAACCGCAGGCACGTTACGACCTGGCCAGCGTTGCGACCAACGCCGTACAGGACGGCGACCACTGGATACTGACAGGCAAGAAGGGCCTGGTCCTGAATGGCGGCACGGCTGACCTCATCATTGTGCCGGCCCGCACGTCGGGCGAGATCGCCGACAGGCATGGCATTAGTCTGTTTGCGATCGATGCGAATTCCGATGGCATCTCGATCAATAGCTATGCGACCGTCGACGGCCTGCAGGCCGCGGAAATCGAATTCGACCATGTCAGCGTAAGCAGTAAGAACATGCTGGGGGAGAAAGACATGGGCTTTACTGCACTCGATGCGACCATTGACGATGCGACGTTGGCTGTTTGCTCCGAAGCCGTGGGCATCATGCAGGTCCTGACCGACAAGACCGTCGAATACTCGAAGAACCGCAAGCAGTTCGGCGTGCCTATCGGCAGTTTCCAGGCGCTGCAGCACCGCATGGTCGATATGCTGATGGCCTGCGAGCAGGCCCAGTCGCTGCTCATCTGGTCCGTGATGACACGCGCCGCTGGCGACGATGACAGCAAGCGAGCGGTCAGTTCGATCAAGTACATGGTTGGCACCGAGGGCCGCAAAGTCGGTGAGGAAGCAGTCCAGATACATGGCGGCATGGGCGTAACCTGGGAACTGGATGTCGCACACTACTTCAAACGCCTCACGGCGATAGGCCAGTTATTTGGCAATGCAGACTGGCACCTTGATCGCCTGGCGGCCACCGCACCTGGCACCTAGACTGAGACCATGTTTCCGCAGGCTGTTGTAGAGTTCTTTGGCGCCAACCAGGAGCTGCTCTGGTTCACGACCTTGTTTGTGGACCTTGCCTGTACGCTCGTTCTTTACCGCCTGTTCGGCAAGGCGGGCCTGCAGGTCGCCATTGCGGTCGCCATCATCCTCGCTAATCTGCAGGGACCGAAGCTCACCATGATCTTCGGCCTGCAGACCAGTCTCGGCGTCATCTTCTATTCGAGCATCTTCTTCGCCACCGATGTCCTGAGCGAAAATTACGGCAAGGAAGCAGCGAACAAGGCCGTGCGCATGGGCTTTACGGTGAGCGTCATCGTCTTGATCATGCTCAGCCTGGCACTACTCTACCTGCCCAGCAGCAAGCCGGAGACCGCCGAGTTCTCTGCGTCGATTCACAACGCATTCGCAACCATCGTCAATTTCACGCCGCGCTTCATCTTCGGCTCGCTGCTCGCCTACTACATCAGCCAGCACTTCGACGTTTGGGCGTTCCACAAAATCAAGTCGATGACCGGTGAGCGCTGGTTGTGGCTGCGCAATAACGGCTCGACCCTGGCTTCCCAGGTCGTCGATACAACCATCTACTCGCTCGTTGCGTGGTGGGGCATCGTTGATCTGAAGACGGCACTGGCACTGGGCGCCGCGAAGTACATCTTCAAGGTCGTTATCGCGGCGATCGATACGGTATTCATCTACTGGGCACGACGCAGCTTCCGGCGGCACGCAGTCCACGAAGCTGCCTGATAGTGGGCTAAACTAACAGCATGCAAGCTTCGGGCGTCATCACGATTACGACAGACTTCGGTCACAAGGGGCCGTTCGCCGCCATCATGAAAGGCGTGATCCTGACCCGTTTCCCTGGCGCAAACATCATCGACCTCGCACACGATATCCCCGCACAGTGGCCCCCGGAGGCCGGCTTCTGGGTGAGCCGTTCCTACCAGTGGTTCCCCGCAGGATCCGTGCACCTGGCGATCGTCGATCCTGGCGTTGGCACTGAACGCGACATCCTTGTTGCCGAATGCGACGGCCACATCTTCATGGCGCCCGACAATGGGCTGCTGGCGCAACTCCTGGAAAGCCATGACGATCCAAAGGTCTTCAAACTCGACGCTGCACGACTCGGCTCGCTCAAGCTGCCCACGCCAAGTGCCACGTTTCACGGGCGCGACATCTTCGCCCCGATTGCAGCCGAACTCGCGGCGGGACGTGTCTCAGTTGCAGACCTCGGCACTTCTACTCGCGACTGGACGCCGGGCTGGATCGACGAACCTGAGGTGACTGCGGACAAGGTCGCAGGCGTCATCGTCACGGTCGATACATTCGGCAACCTGATCAGCAATATTGACGCAGGCCTGATCGGAGACTTCAGGGAGCCTGTGGCCGATATCGCAGGCCACCAGATTGCGATGCGTACGACATACGGCCGAGCGCAACCCGGCGACTACCTCGCACTCGTCAACTCATTTGGCGTTGTGGAAGTTGCGCGCGCCGAAGGCAGCGCCGCCGATGGACTCGGCTCGGCACGCGGTGCGCCGCTCATTATCCGAGACGGCTGTAAGACCTGACTACTGGCCCTGCAGCGCCTGTTTCTCGAGCTTCGCCCAGGAGTCGCGTAGCGTCACGATACGGTTGAATACCCGAGCTTCGGCGGTCGAATCCTGCCCGTCCTCGCGGAAATACCCAAGGCGCTCGAACTGTACTGCACCTTCGACATCAGCCAACGACGGTTCCAGCTTCGCCGCAACGACCTCGAGCGAATTCTCATTGAGCACGCTGTGAAAATCTTCGGCCACGTTGGGGTTGGCATCGTTAAACAGCCGATCATACAAGCGCACGGATGCATCGAGCGCGTGCTGGCAGGACACCCAGTGGATCGTGCCCTTGACCTTGCGATCTGACGTGCCCGTGCCGCTGCGCGTGTCCGGGTCGTAGCTGCAGCGCAGCTCAACGACTTGTCCGGCATCGTTCTTGATGACTTCATCGCAGCGAATAATGTAGCCGAACCGCAGCCGGACTTCGCCCCCCGGCTTCAGCCGGAAGAACTTGCGTGGTGCTTCCTCCATGAAGTCGTCCTGCTCGATCCAGAGTTCTCGGGAGAACGGCAATTCACGCGTACCGAAATCTGGATTGCCCGGGTGATTCATGGCTTCCATGAGTTCCACCTGGTCTTCGGGGTAGTTTGTCAGCACGACCTTGAGCGGTCGCAGGACCGCCATGCGGCGAGGCGCGGTATCGCCAAGCGTCTCGCGCACACAGGTCTCGAGCGCACCCATCTCGATGAGCTTGTCTTTCTTGGTCACGCCGGCGCGGATGACAAATTCGCGCAGCGCCTCGGGCGGATAACCGCGGCGTCGCATCCCTGCGATCGTAGGCATACGAGGATCGTCCCAACCGGACACGACACCCTCTTCAACAAGGGCATTGAGTTTGCGTTTGCTCGTGATGGCATACGCGATATTCAGGCGTGAAAACTCGATCTGCCGTGGCCTGTGTTCCGGCTGCAACTGATCGAGGAACCAGTCGTACAACGGCCGGTGATCTTCGAACTCGAGTGTGCAGAGCGAATGCGTGATGCCCTCGAAGGCATCCGACAGGCCGTGCGCAAAGTCGTACATCGGGTAGATGCACCACTTGTCCCCGGCATTCTGGTGGGGAATGTGGCGAATCCGGTAGATGGCCGGGTCGCGCATGTTCATGTTGGGCGACGCCATGTCGATCTTCGCCCTGAGCACGTGCTCACCATCGGCAAAGTCACCAGCATACATACGGCGGAACAGGTCGAGATTCTCCTCGACGCTGCGGTCCCGGTAGGGGCTATTGGTACCGGGCTCGGTCAACGTACCGCGATGTTCGCGGATTTCGTCTGCACTCAGGCTGTCGACGTAGGCAACGCCCTTCTCGATCAGCTCTATCGCCGACTGGTACAAGCTCTCGAAATAATCCGATGCATGAGTAAGGCGGTCGTCCCAGTCGAAGCCCAGCCAGCGAACATTTTCCTTGATCGCCTCGACATACTCGGGACTCTCTTTGCCGGGGTTCGTATCATCGAGCCTCAGGTAAGTCCGTCCACCCGTTTCCGCCGCAACGCCGAAGTTGAGGCAGATCGACATGACGTGTCCGATATGGAGATAGCCGTTCGGCTCGGGCGGAAACCGCGTCACGATTTCAGTGTGTTTGCCCGACTCGAGGTCGTCGTGAATGATCTTGCGGATAAAATCCCGCGGTTCGCTGTCGTTCATGGGGCCGGATTGTACGCGATCCGGCGCCGAGGGGTACTGTTCGCGCGGGGTGTCGCGTACAATTGCGCGCTTCTCAAGCTTGCGACAAAAAGTCCTGGAAATGCCGACAATTTCTCTACCCGACGGCTCCGACCGTCAGTTCGACAGCGCCACCAGTGGCGCCGATATCGCAGCCAGCATTGGCGAAGGCCTGGCCCGTGCTGCCGTGGCCGTCCGCGTGAACGGGGATCTCTGGGACCTCACACGGAAGATCGATACGGACGCCTCTGTCGAAATCGTGACGCGTGAATCGGACGACGGCATCGAGCTGCTGAGGCATGACGCTGCCCATGTGCTCGCCGAAGCAGTCAAGGAATTGTGGCCCGAGACCCAGGTTACGATCGGTCCGGCCATCGAGAACGGTTTCTACTACGACTTTTCGCGCGAGGAGCCGTTCACCGAGGCCGACCTCGAGACAATCGAAAAGCGCATGAAGGACATCGTCGATCGCGACGAGAACATCGAGCGTGAAGTCTGGGAACGCGACAAGGCCGCCGAATTCTTCAGGAGCATCGGCGAGGAGTACAAGGCCGAGATCATCGAGAGCATTCCGTCCGACGAGGACCTGACGCTGTATCGCCAGGGCGAGTTCATCGACCTGTGCCGCGGCCCGCATTTGCCGTCGACCGGAAAGCTGGGCAAGGCCTTCAAGCTGACGCATGTGTCCGGCGCCTACTGGCGCGGTGACTCCAGCAACGAGATGCTGCAACGCATCTACGGCACTGCCTGGTCGAACGAAAAGGCACTGCGCAAGTACCTGCACATGCTTGAGGAGGCTGAGAAGCGCGATCATCGCCGCCTGGGACGTGTCATGGACCTCTTCCATTTCCAGGAAGAAGCGCCGGGGGCCGTATTCTGGCACCCGAACGGCTGGGCCGTGTTCCAGTCACTCATCGGCTACATGCGACAAAAACAAAACGCAGCCGGTTACAAAGAGATCAACACTCCTGAGATCATGGCGAAGGCGTTGTGGGAGAAGTCAGGCCACAACGCAGCCTTTGGCGACAACATGTTCACGTCGGAGACTGTCGACGGTCGCGTTTACGCCGTCAAGCCGATGAATTGCCCGGGTCACGTGCAAGTCTTCAAGCAGGGCATCACAAGCTACCGTGACCTGCCGGTACGTCTTGCCGAATTCGGCAAATGCCATCGTTACGAACCATCGGGCGCCCTGCACGGCATGATGCGCGGGCGTGCATTCACGCAGGACGATGCTCACATCTTCTGCACGCCTGAACAGATCACTGATGAGTCGATCGAAGTCTGCAAACTCATTCTCGAAATCTACCGCGGTTTTGGATTTGAAGACGTACGCATCAAGTTTGCTGACCGACCTGACGTCAGGGTCGGCGAGGATGCCATCTGGGATCAGGCAGAGCAGGCACTGCTCAAGGCACTCGAAGTCGGTGGCCTCGAGTACACACATAACCCGGGCGAGGGTGCCTTCTACGGTCCCAAGCTCGAGTTCGTCCTGCGAGACGCCATCGGCCGCGACTGGCAATGTGGCACCTTGCAGGTGGACCTCAACATGCCGGGCCGGCTCGGGGCGACCTATATCGGCGAGGACGGCAACAAGCACGTACCTGTCATGTTGCACCGCGCGATATTCGGCTCGCTCGAACGTTTCATGGGCATCCTGATCGAGCACCACGCGGGCAAGCTGCCACTCTGGCTCGCCCCGCGCCAGGTCGAGGTTCTTACCATCACATCCGATGCGGACGAATACGCGACAGAAATCGCGGCTGAACTGCGCGCCGCCGGGCTGCGTGCCGGCTGCGATCTGCGCAACGAGAAGATCTCCTACAAGGTGCGCGAGCATAGTGTCGCCAAGGTCCCTGCGCTGTTCGCCGTGGGCCAGCGAGAGCTGGAAAACCGGACCGTCGCCGTGCGCCGTCTTGGCTCCAAACAGCAGCAGGTAATGCCGCTCGCAGAGGCCGTCGCCGCGCTTACTGCCGAGGTCGAAAACCGCACCTGAATCGGGCGGCCAGCGTTTCACGCTACCTCCTGCAGCCCAAACGTGACGCGACCTGCACTTTCACTGTGCGCCATGTCACAGATTCAGAATTATGTCGCCGCGACCCGGCATTTCTCCGGAGCCCTGTGGATATACTCCCTGAACGCAAGGACTGCGCACGCAATTAGACATAAGGCACCGGAGGTTTCTACGTGGCGTTCGACCAATACAAAACACAGGTATTGCTTCTGCATAGTGAGCAAAGCACCCTGGACTCTCTGAGTTCGGGTTTCAGCGATCGCTATACCGTGCATTGCGCCACCAGCGGCAGCGAGGCGCTTAACACGCTTGTCGATACACCGATCAACGTTATTATCTCGGCGCAAAACCTGCCGGGAATGAGTGGCCTCGAGGCTCTGCGCGAAGCCAAGAAACGTTCGCCCGATACGGTCGGCATATTGCTGGCCGGCAACGCCGATGACGGACTCGAAGCCCTCGTCGGAGACGAGGAGGTTTTCCAGGTCGTACGCGGCAGCGTTACAGGTGACACGTTGCTGAAGCTCGTGGATAACGCGACCCGCCAGATGCGCCTCATGGCCCTGGCTGAGTCTGCAAACGATACGGCAGCTCATCCCGACGAACCTGCAGAACATATCGTGATGGAAACGTCGGAGAACGGCTCGACCATCATCAGCGACGGCACCGGCCGCATGCCCGCACTGAATCCGGAGAAGGTATCCGCCGCCGCTTCCGTGGGCTCGCAGTCTGTCGACGTGCTCGTCCTGACCAAGGACCAGGAATTCCTGACGACGATCATTGAGTCGTCGCGCGGCATGCACACCGTGCATTACGCAAACACTCTCGCCCAGGCTGACGGAATGATTCGACAACACAAGGTCGGAGTCGCGGTCGTTGACGCCGCCATGGTCGGCCAGAAAGTCGAACAGCTGACACTGCACCTGCGTAAGGGGTCGCCACGGCTGGTCTCTATTGTTGCTGGTCGCCGTGATGACGGCGAGATGCTCATGGACCTCATTAACCGGGGCAAGGTGTACCGCTTCCTGCTGAAGCCGGTCTCTCCGGGTCGCGCTCGCCTGGCCGTGGAGGCATCGGTAAAACACCACCTTGAAGCGCCCGATGCGGCATTCAAGATCGCCGGCTCGACGGCGCCGGCCAGGCCGGCACCAAAACCGCAGGCCAAACCCGCGCCAAAACCGGTAGCCAAGCCAAAGGCGAAAGCGCCGCGGAAACCTGCCGCGGCCCAGCCTGCCGCACCGGCACCGGCGCCGGCGCCGGCGCCACAAAGGGCACCGAAGGCGGCACCGGCACCGAAGCCCGCACCCGTCGATCCGCCGCTGGGCGACCTGAATATCGAATCGCCTATCGACGAAGGGCTGGCGAGTGCGTTTGGTGACGGTGATGACTCCAGCTTCACCGAGACCGTCACCGGCCTGTTCAGCTCGGTTGGCAAGAAATTCAAACGTGACGCCAGCGAGACGCCGACGTCGCCCGACGCCACGGCCATGAATATTCCGGCTCCGGCGCCTGCCAGCGGAGCCAGTGGTTCACCGATCAAGAATCCAAAGATCATCGGTATTGCGGCGGTTGTTGTTGTCGCAATTGCCGCGGGTACCTTCTGGCTCATGGGCGGCGAAAAGACGGGCACGACGGCCGACCCTGTTGCCGATAGTTCGACGCCATCAGTCACGGAAGGCAACGGCGGCATCGGCGAGTCCACCCAGATGTCCGCGGACGTCCAGGCGCTGGTCGACGAAGCACGACTCGCACGCGACGCCGGCCAGATATTCAATCCTGCCGGATCGAACGCCATTGAGTTGTATGCTGCTGCGGTCGATGCCAATCCGGCGAACGTCCTCGTCGTGGCTGAACTTGATGCTGTTGTTCAGCAGGCCTTGCAGATGGCCGAGGCAGCGCTGCTCGAGACGCGTGTCGACGACGCGGCCGCCGCCTTGCAACGCGTGTCGGTTGTCGACCCGAGCAATTCCCGCCTGCCCTTCTTGTCGGCACAGCTGTGGCAGATGCAATTGCGTTCCCACCTGACTAACGCCCGCGCCGCCATCAGGGACGAGCGCTTCGAAGATGCCGGCAATGCGCTCGCGGCAGCGATCGCACTCAACGTCGGCGACACCACCGAGATCGAGGAAGTTCGGGCTGAGTTGAATCGGGCCCGCAGCGACCAGCAGGTCGACGGCGTATTGGGCAAAGCCAATGCACGTCTGCAGCAAGGGGATCTGTTGGACCCTCCGAACGACAATGCTCGTTATTACTATGAGTTGCTGTTGTCGGGCGATCCACAGAACACCGCCGCTCGCCAGGGACTCAATGCTGTAGCCAGCAAGGTTGTGCTACAGGCACGCACCGAAATAGACGCCGGCAACCTCGACGTCGCCGCCAGGCTGCTTGGTGAGGCTCGCGCGATCGACCCGACCAGCACCGAACTGGATGCAACCGCCGCTGCACTCGCCGGAGCGCGCGAAGCGATCGCAACGCGTATTCGCCGTGCCGACGAAGAACGCCTCCGCATCGAGGCTGCCAATCGCCAGGCCGCCGCAGACAAGGCAGCTGCTGAGAAAGCGGCCGCTGAGCAAGCGGCTGCCGAAGAGGCCGCTGCTGAACTCCGCGCCGCCGAAGAGGCGGCTGCCGAACTCCGCGCCGCCGAAGAGGCGGCTGCCGCAGCATCCGCGGCCAAAGAATCTGCAGCTGAAACAAAGGCCGAGCCGGTCGTTCAGCGACCAGTCGCGCAGCAACAGGCTGCGCCAGTTTCCGTTCCGGTACGCGACAAGGCACCTGTCTCTGTCAGTTCCCTGTCTCGAACGCGCTACGTAGCGCCGAAGTACCCGCGCACGGCACAACGCCGCAACCAGTCGGGTTGGGTGGACGTTGTCTTTACCGTTGCAATGGACGGATCGGTCAAGGACATCGAAGTTCGCAATTCAGAGCCCGCAGACGTGTTCGACAATGCCGCGCAGCGCGCGGTCGAGAAATGGGAATTCGAACCGGTCATCGAAAACGGCATCCTCGTGGAGAAGCGGGCCGGTGTGCGGATGATGTTCGCCCTCGAGTAAACGCCTGCGGCTGCTGAGCGCTCGATTTCAGCACGTAATCGTTTCCATACTGGACCATATCGAAGAATCCCGCTACTCTGGGTTGGATTTTTCTAACTCGGTCCATTTCTGTGTCTCATGAAAACCTGGCTGTTGCGGAAAAACCTGCCCGCAAACAACAGCAACGCAGTATTGTCACGCAGCAAAAGCTTCTGGATGCCGCTATTGAAGCGTTTTCCGAGAATGGCTTCAAAGGCACGTCGACTCGCGATATCGCGGAACGCGCTGGCGTCCACCACCCGCTGATCACCTACCACTTCAAGAACAAGGACAAGCTCTGGCGGGCCGCGGCCGACAAGGTATTTCGCGAGTTTAAGCGCTCGCTCATCGCGTCGCTGGAACACCACCAGGACGAATGCCCAAAAGAACGCATGGCGTCGATGATCAGGGCCTACGTCTATTATGCGAAGAGCCACCCTGCCCTACACAAGGTCATGGTGCAGGAGGCAAGCTATCCGAATCCGCGACTCGACTGGCTGATCGAAACTCACCTGAAGCCGCTATTCGACGCAACTTTCGTGATGCTAGAAGAGCTGCAAAGACAGGGAGTCGCGGCCCCGGGAAATCCCAAGCTGTTGTTCAACATGATTCGGCTGTCTTCGGGCGGTTTGCTGGCGCTCGGCAATGAGCTGGCCGCTTCCAGCGACATAGACGTTAACAGCGACGCCACGCTGGACGAAATTGCCGGGATGATCGTGAGTATCTTCCTGCCCGGCGAGTTCAAGCAGACTGCCTGACGGAATTACCTGCAGGCATACAGGTAGAGCATCTCCATCGCGATGTGGGATGCCGCCAGCGCCGTGATTTCGCCGACGTCATAGGCCGGGGCTACTTCAACCACATCCATGCCGACGACATTGATGCCCTGCAGGCCGCGCAGAATCGACATGGCCTGGTGCGACGTCAGGCCGCCACAAACAGGCGTGCCGGTACCCGGCGCGTAACTCGGGTCGAGGCAGTCGATATCAAAGGTCACATAGACGGGTTTATCGGCGAGGTATCCGCGCGCCTCTGACACAACGGCATCGATTCCGATTTCATGTACACGCGGCGCGTCGATGATGTTGAAGCCCATCGTATCGGGGTTCTCGGTACGCAGGCCAATCTGCACCGACGAGGCCGGGTCGACGATGCCGTGCTTCGCAGCCCAGTAGAACATGGTGCCGTGGTCGATGCGGTCGTCTTTGTCCTGCCACGTATCGCTATGCGCATCGAAGTGCAGCAAGCTTAGCGGCGCCCCGTGCTTCTTCGCATGTGCCTTGAGCAGGGGCCAGGAAATGAAATGATCGCCCCCCAGCGTCAGGAGCGCCGGGCCCTGCTCGATGATCTTCAAGGCATGCGCCTCGATGGCATCGGGTACTCCTTCCGGTTTGCCGTGATCGAAAAAGCAATCGCCGACATCCGCGACCGCGAGCTTGTCGAACGGATCGAACGCCATGCCATAGGGCTTTTCCCAGGCCATGATCGTCGAGGCGTTGCGAACCGCGCGTGGCCCGAAACGGGCGCCCGGCCGGTTGGTCGTCGCAGTATCGAGCGGCACACCCGTTACAGCAACGTCCACGCCCGTCAGATCGGTGACGTACTTGCGACGCATAAACGACGCAACGCCGGCGTACGTCGGCTCCGGAGTGGTGCCGTAGAGGCTCTCCCGGTTTATCGCGTGGTCGCTTTCAAACTTGTCCATACGGGCGCTCTACGGTCTGACCTTCTCGAGCGCCTTGTCGAGCACCGTACGAGTCACTTCGACGATCTGGTCAGCTTCACTGTGCGACAAGGTGAACGGTGGCGCGCAAATGATTGCATCCCCGGATGCTCGCAGGCAGACGCCATGCTCGATGAAAAGGTCGCGACAGATCGCGCCTACGCCCACTTTTGAATCAAAACGCTCTACCGGGTCTTTCGATTTGACGAGTTCGAATGCGCCCATCAGACCCACCATGCGCGTATTACCGACCAGCGGGTGGTCTGCCAGCGTCGCCCAGTTCTGCTGCAGGTAGGGGCCGATGTCGTCACGAATACGCTCGACGAGGTTTTCGCGCCGCAGGATCTTGAGGTTGGCAATAGCCACGGCGCAGGCTGCAGGATGACCTGAGTAGGTATAGCCATGTGCAAACTCGCCGGCCTTGTCCACGAGCACGTTCGCGACGCGATCGCTAACTAAGACGCCGCCCAGCGGCAGGTAGCCGGACGTCACACCTTTCGCGAACGGCATAAAATCGGGCCTGGTGCCGTAGTAGTCGGCGCCGAACCACTCGCCCAGCCGACCGAAGCCAGTGATGACTTCGTCGGAGATCAACAGGATCCCGTATTGGTCACAGATGCGTTGCACCTCGGGCCAGTAACTGTCCGGCGGCACGATGACCCCACCGGCGCCCTGGATAGGCTCGCCGATAAATGCCGCCACCTTCTCGGCACCAAGCTCGTTGATCTTGTCTTCGATGGAACGCGCGGCTGCAATACCGAACTCGTCCGGCGAGAGACTCTGGTCGGAGCCGTACCAGTACGGCTGCTCGACGTGCACGATCCCCGGAATCGGCAGTCCGCTTTGCTTGTGCATCGGCTTCATGCCACCCAGGCTGGCGGCCGCTACGGTCGAGCCGTGGTAGGCGTTGTCGCGACTGATAATCGTGTGGCGCTCGGGCTGACCCATGAGGTCCCAGTAGGTCCGCACCATGCGCACGATCGTGTCGTTCGATTCGGATCCCGAACCCGTGAAGAACACCCTGTTGAACTGCGGCTGGCTGACTTCCTTGAGCATGGCGGCCAGTTCAATCGATGGCGGATGCGCGCACTGGAAGAAGTTGTTGTAGTACGGCAGCTCCTGCATTTGTGCGGCCGCCGCATCGACCAGTTCCTGGCGACCATAGCCGGCGTTGACACACCAGAGCCCCGACATGCCGTCGAGAATCCTGTTGTCATCAGCATCGAAGATATACACGCCTTCGGCGCGCGTGATGATCCGCGAGCGCTTCTTGTGCAGGTCCTTGTGATCCGTGAACGGATGCAGGTGGTGCTCTTTATCGAGCTCCTGCCAGTCTTCGCGTGAGCGCTTTTCTATTGCTGCCATTAGTCACCCGGTGAATAAGCATCAAACATTAAACATGAGGATTTCACGCTCATACGGCGTGATGATTTCCTGGAATTCCTTGTACTCGTCGTCTTTAAGCAGGACGTACAGATCGACAAACGATGCGCCCAGCATGCTGCGCATGGCACTGGATCCGCGCATGGCCTCAATGGCCGAATAGATGTGGCGATGCAGGCTGTGATCGTCGCCGTAGGCACTGCCTTCGGTCGGTTCGGTCGGCTTTAGTCCCTCGATCATGCCCAGGTAACCACACGCCAGCGATGCCGCAATCACGAGGTAAGGATTGACGTCGGATCCCGCCAGGCGATTCTCGATGCGACGGGCTTCGGGTGGCGAATCGGGCACGCGCAACCCGACCGTTCGATTATCGATCGCCCACGCGAGATTGACAGGCGACGACCAGGGGCTCGCGAGACGGCGATACGAATTGACATACGGCGCGAAAATCAGCAGCGCCTCGTTCATGTACTTTTGTAGCCCGCCGAGAAAACCGTAAAACAGGTCCGTCGGTTCGCCCTTCGCGTTCGAGAAGACGTTTCTGCCCTTGGCATCGACAACGCTCTGGTGGATGTGCAACGCGCTGCCCGCATCCTCGGACATCGGCTTTGACAAAAACGTAGCATGCATCTTGTGGTTGATCGCCGCTTCACGGACCGTTCGCTTGAACAGGAACACCTGGTCCGCCAGTTCCAGCGCGTCACCATGCAGGAAGTTCAGCTCAAACTGGGCCGGTCCCATTTCCTGCGAGATCGTGTCGATATTGATCCGCTGTGCTTCGCAATACTCGTAGACCTGGTTAACGAAGCCGTCGAAGTCGTTCATCGTATCGATGCTGTAGGGTTGATTGGCCCCCTCGGTCCAGCCCAGGCGACCCTCGGGCGGCTCGGCTTCTTCGTTCGGGTCTGAATGCGGGCTCAGCAGGTAGAACTCGACCTCCGGCGCCACGACCGGAATCCACCCTTTTGCCTCGTACATGGACAACACGTTGCGTAATACGCCGCGCGGCGATTTTGCAACGGCTGAGCCATCGCGGTGATAACAATCCAGGAAGACGGCAGCCGCGGGATCCGCGGCCCATGGCACCGGTCTCAAGGTCTCGGGGTCAGGCACCAGCCACATATCACGGTCTTCGACATTGTCGGGATCGCTGACGTAATCGCCGGAAATGGTCTGCGCAAATACACCCTCGGGCATTTTCATATCGCCCTTGCCGAACTTGGTAGCGGGCACAACCTTGCCGCGCGCCGCACCGGCCATGTCGGGTACGATCGCCTCGACATCCTCGATATGTCTTTCGCTCAGCCAGTCCTGAAGCAGATCGTCGTCACTCACGTTACACCTTTCGTTGCCGTGCATACTCCCTGCATGCATCGCCAAACGCCTTGAAAATAACTCGGGATACTTTGTTCTCTGTTGCTTTCCACTCCGGGTGCCATTGCACCGCGAGAGCAAAGCCTGCTACATCGTCAACCCTGAAAGCCTCGACCAATCCATCATCAGCGAGTGCTTCAACGGTGACGCCATCCGCGAGCTTTGCAATCCCCTGCTCATGCAGGGAATTGACCGTAGCAGTATCGCTGCCCAGCAACTCCCGCAACAGTCCATTATCGGGCAGACTGACCGGGTGCGACGGGCCATATTGCACATCAAGCGGGTCGTCCTTGTTCTCGAGGTGATTGTTGTAGCCCGGCACCTCCTGCACCTTCTGGTGCAGGGTCCCGCCAAGGACCACGTTGAGTTCCTGGAAGCCCCGGCATACGGCGAGCAACGGCACACCCTTCTCGAGCGCGCGCCTCGTCAGCGGCAAAGTAACGGCGTCCCGGTACGGGTCGTGCAGCGTGCCCTCCGCGCTCGCTTCGCCGCCATAGTGATGAGGCTCGAGGTTCGAGTAGCTGCCTGTCAGGAAAATACCGTCGAACTGCGCGAGCAGTTCATCAATGTCGATATTATCTGCAAGCGCAGGCGTCATGAGCGGCAGGACGTCGGCCGCTTCAAACAACGCACGCAGGTATTTCTCACCCACCATGTGAAACGGGTGCGGCCCATACTCGCGCCGGTCCGAGGGAACCCCGACAATGGGTTTGGGGTACATGGTTTCAGCTTGCTCCGGCTTTCTTGCCAACGAACTTGAGGATCGAGGCCAGCAACACGATGCCGATGACGATCGATATCCAGGGCGGCACGCCGAAGCCGCCGGGAATCGTGCCAACCGTCAGGCCAATAGTGCCGACCAGCATTGCATACGGCAGCTGTGTGCGTACATGCTCGATGTGATCGCAGCCGCTCGCAACCGACGACAGCACGGTCGTGTCGGAAATTGGCGAACAGTGGTCGCCCCACACGGCGCCGCCCAGGCAACAGGCGACCGATGAATACAGGATATGCATACCACTCGGATCGCCGATGCCGTTTACGAGCATCACGGCCCACGATAACGGGATGATCAGCGGCATCAGGATCGCCATTGTCCCCCAGCTCGTGCCCGTCGTGAACGCGGTAAATGCCGCAAGAATGAAGACGATTGCCGGGATCAGCGCCACAGGCAGCGAATCGGCAAGCAACGTCACGAGATACTGAGCCGTGTTCAATGTCGCCGTGAGGTCAGACAACGACCAGGCCAGGACCAGGATAATCATGCCGAACAAGGTCGCTCGCAAGCCACCGTACCAGGCATCGACGGTCTCGTGGACCGACAGGATGCGCTGGCCGATCGACAAGGTCGCAGCAACCAGGACGCCGACAAACGACGAGTACATCATCGCCTGGTAAGGACTGGTTGTTTCGAGGATCTTGACCAGGCTGTCGCCCTCGCCCAGCAGGACCAGGCTCACCATCAGTGCAACCACGAGCGCGATTATCGGCACGAACGCATTCACAGCGCGCAGCGGGATCTTGTCCTTGGGTTCGAGCTCATCGCCCTGTATCGCCGGCAATTCCTCAACCGCCTCGGGCTTCACGGCGCCGTTTCGTGCCCGCACCTCGGCCTTGTACATGGGCCCGAAATCGAGCCCACTTGCCGAGATCATCAGGACGAAAATGATCGCAAGTATCGGGTAGAAGCTGTACGGAATCGAATGGATGAAGACTGAATACGCCTGTACATCCGACAATGCGTCGATAGACGCCAGCGCCTGATCGACGAGACCGATCTGGTAGCCGATCCAGGTCGTAATCAACGCGATGCAGGCAACCGGGGCCGCTGTCGAATCGACGATATACGCGAGTTTCTCACGCGATACCTTGAGGTGGTCGGTCAGTGAGCGCGCCGTGTTGCCAACGACCAGCGTATTGCTGTAGTCGTCGAAGAAAATCATCAGCCCCATCAGCCAAACGGCGACCTGCCCACCCACGGCCGTCTTCGCACGACTGACGATCGAGCGGACAATACTCGCCATGCCGCCATTGCGCGTGATGATTCCCACCATGCCGCCGATCATCATCGTAAACAGGATGATCGAGGCTCGATCAAAATCCGCGATCGCGCCAGTCACGAATACCTGGAAGCTGTCGAGCAGTCCCCTGCCGGCGCCCTCAAACGTAAACGAGCGTAGTGCCGTCGCCCCGACCCAGAGACCCAGCAGCAACGCAGGAATAACGTTGCGCAATGTAAGGGCGATGGTGATGGCCAGGATCGCAGGCAATACCGACACCCAGCCCGGTATGACTCGCAGGTCCTTGCTTGCACTCACGCCGCCAGCCATGGCGGAAACAGTAGTTTCCCCGGCTGCGGCAATGACCACGTCAGAAAACGCGGCGTTGCCTTCAGCATCGGCGGTAGCGATGTACGTCTTTCCTGCCGCCTCCAGCCGCACCGAGGTTCCTTCGGCAACACCGGACACCGTGTAGTCGAGCGGCACACCGGTCAGGCCTACGGCCGGTGTTTCGATGTCGATGGCGGATGCGGAAAGCGGGAAGAGGGCCACAAGCAGACTTGCGACGATGAATTGGCGGATCGGGTTCCGGGAGACCAGCTTGCGAGTATTAATAGAGTTGTTCCTGCAGCTCAAAGTCGTTGCGCATCTTATCATGGCGACTCTGACACGCGCCTCAGTAGCGCGGCTGAAGGTGGCCTGCTGCGGCGCACAGGGTCGCGCCCAGGCTGGACCGCCGACTCTCGGTCATGCGTTGCGTGGGCCCGCAAATAGACAGGGCGCCGAGGATTTCTCCAGTCCTGCCTCGGACCACGGCGCCGACGCCTGAGAAGCCGTCCTCGAGCTCGTCGACCGTTTCGGCAAAGCCACGTCGGCGGATTTCGCCAAACTGGTTTTGAAGCGCGTCGTGCTCGATGATCGTCTGCGCCGTCAGCGGAGTCAGCCGATCCGCAAGCCGCTCCATGCCGAACTCATCAAAGGCGATGAACGCCTTGCCTGTCGACGTGGCGTGCATTGGCCACCGCGTGCCGACATTCCCACCGGCGGCGAGGAAGTGCCCTCCGGTTACCTCATCAAGGATCAGCATGGTGTCGTCGATCGGCACCTCCAGCGTCGCAGTTTCGCCGGTTTCTTCGGCAAGACGCTTGAGCAGGGGTCGCGCCTTTAGCCGCAGGTTATCGCTCGACAGCGCCTGGACACCCAGCGCCATGAGCGCCGGGCCAAGCCGATAGGCGCCGTTGCTCGCATTGCGGTCGAGCAGTGACTCGCTGTGCAGGGCCTGCAAGAGGCGGTGGGCCGTGGTCTTGTTGAGCCCGGCAAGCTCGCTGATCTGGGCGAGTTGCATCTCCGGCTGATCGGACGTGAACAACTTGAGTAAACGAACCGCGCGCAACGCGGCCTGGGCGCCTTTCGGCGTTTTTCTGTCCCGCATTCTGATTCCACATTATGATCTGTTGTTTCATCATATAGTAACAGAATGGACATTGCGGTCACTCGTCAAATCCCCGATCCTTGATCGCGCTACAGAGACGAGGCGACACAATGGCGAAGAACCAGTCCCTGCAATCGGAATTGCGGGCCGCGGAAAAGAAATACGGCAAGTTCGAATCTCTGGATCTGCTGATCCCGGACCTGAACGGGATCCTCAAAGGGAAGCGAGTTCGTCCCGGTGATTTCGAAAAGGCCTGCAACGGGGGATTCGTGTTCTGTGCCGGCGCGACGATGCTCACGGGCCTCGGCGAAGTGGTATCCGGCGTGCCCTACGGCGCCGACGACGGCGACCCCGACCTCCCCGCCAGTCTCGTGCCCGGCTCGATCGTGCCCGTACCCTGGTCCAACAAGCCCATGGCGCAGGCCTTCTTCCGTATGAACTCCGAGGACGGCGGAAACTTCTTCGCCGATCCGAGGACCGTGCTCGAAAACGCCCTCGCCCCGCTGCAAGCCGGCGGCAAAAAAGTCGTTGTGGCGACCGAACTCGAGTTTTATCTGCTCGATGGCAACTCGAAGAAGCCGCGGATTGGCGCACCGAAAGTCCCGGGTACTGATCGGCCGCAGCCCGGCACCCAGGTCTACCATCCCGATGACCTGTTCGAGGTAGAGGGCTTCCTTGACGACGTTTACGACTGGTGCGATGCGCAGAACGTGCCGGCCGAAGCGGCCATTTCCGAATACTCACCGGGCCAGTTCGAAATCAACCTGCACCATGTCGACGACCCGGTCCTGGCCTGCGACCACGCGGTCATGCTCAAGCGCATTATCAAGGCAGCAGCACGCAAGCACGGCTTCATCGCCTGCTTCATGGCCAAGCCGTTCGAGGAAGACGCCGGCAGCGGTTTGCACATTCACATGAGCATCGTCGAAAAGAACGGGCAGAATTACTTCTCGCAGGGCAAGGAGAAGATGGCATTACCGCCCTTTTCGGCGCGCCTGCGTCACGCCGTCGGTGGCCTGCTCAAACTCATGCCCGAGACAACGTTGATCTGCGCCCCCAATGCGAACTCCTACCGACGACTTCGACCCGACATGTTCGCGCCGGTTGAGCCGAACTGGGGCGTCAATCACCGCGTGGTTTCCGTGCGGATTCCGGAGTCGGACGAGAGGAACCTGCGCCTCGAGCATCGTGTCGCCGGCGCCGACGCCAATCCCTATCTCGTCATGGCCGCGGTGGCCGCGGGTGTCCACTACGGCATCAAGAACCGCATCGATCCCGGCAAGATGGTGGAACAGGGGCAGGAGATCGTGCCAAAGCTGAAGATCCCGAACCGCTGGGAGGCAGCCATCGACAAGTTCCAGCGCAGCAAGGTGTTGCCCGGATATCTCGGTGAGGATTATTGCCGGTACTACGCGATGGTTCGCCGCTACGAGGCCGAGCAATACCACAACAAGATTGCGCAGCAGGACTTTGACTGGTATTTGCGCGCCGTTTAGGCCAATACGATAAGATGAACGGCTATGGGGCTGGTGTCCGAACTCAGGCGCCGCAATGTGCTCCGCATGGTGGTGCTGTATGTCATCGCTGCCTGGCTGGTCATGCAGGTGGCAGAGGTACTTATTGGCCTCGCCAACCTGCCGGGCTGGACTGGCCCTGCTACCCTCGTCTTGCTCGCCATCGGCTTCCCGATCGCGCTGTTATTTTCCTGGTTCTACGAGATAACCCCTGAGGGCATCAGCCTCGAAAAGGACGTTGAGCCGGCCGATTCAATCACCCATATCACGGGACGACGTCTCGACTTCATCGTAATCTCGCTATTGTGCGCAGCGGTACTTCTGTTCGCCTACGACAAGTGGTGGATGACAGGGCCATCGGAAGAGTCGATCGCCGTGCTGCCCTTCGAGAATACGAGTTCCGACTCGGAGAGTGCCGGCTTTCTCGCGATCGGAATTCAGGACGATCTGCTGACGCGCTTATCCAAGATCGGCGCTCTGAAGGTCATCTCCCGGACGTCGGCAGACCGCTACAGAAATACAACGATGTCCTTGCACGACATTGCTCGTGAGCTCGGGGTCAGCAAGGTTGTCGAAGGCGGCGTGCAGCGCGCCGGTAACCAGATTCGCGTCAATGTTCAGTTGATCGATGCGGAACTCGACGAGCACATCTGGGCAGAAACATACGACCGACGACTGACCGCCGAAAACGTCTTTGATATCCAGTCGGAGATCGTCGAAACAATAGTACGGGAGCTCGAGACGAACCTGACGCCGCAGGAGACTTTGCAGCTGACTGCAATGCCCACACGGAACTTCGACGCCTACACCGTCTACCTCAAGGGCATGAACCAGGCGGGCATTGAATCTGTCGAATCACTGAATGCAGCCGTTGCTTACTTCAGGCAGGCCATTGAGCTCGATGAGAATTTTGCGCTCGCCTATGTTGGACTGGCCGACGCCTACCTGACGCTGGGAGCCAATTTCCTGGGCGGGCTGCAAACGGCCGAAAGCAATGCGCTGGCGGAGCCGGCCGTGGTTCGCGCGCTGGACCTGGACAGCAATCTCGGCCAGGCGCACGCAACGCTGGGATTCCTCAGGCGAAACCAGGGCAGGCTGGACGCAGCGGAAGCCGCGTTCGAGCAGGCGATTCGCCTGCAGCCGAACTACCCGCGCGTCTTCCGCTTCTACGGTCGTTTGCGTTGGCAGCAGGACAGGCCTGAAGAGGCGCTGGTCTTTTTCGAAAAAGCCCTGGAACTCGATCCGTTTTCGGCCACTGCGACCTTTGACCGTGCCCGCATCCACGATGAGATGGGGCGATTCGACGAGGCCCTTGACGGTTACTTGCGCGTCATCGAAATTGAGCCGGACCACGCGTTCGCCTATGTCTACGTTGCCGCCATTCATTTTCTCGTTTACGGGAGAGCCGACGAATCCCTCGTCTGGTACCACAAGGCCGCTCAAAACGATGCGCTTAGCCCCAGCCTGCAAGCGGCACAGAGTATTGCCTACCTGGAACTCGACGATCCCGAGAGTGCGAGAATCTGGGTCGACAGGGGCATGGCGCTGGGTCCGGATACATTTTGGGCCATGTGGTCAAGCCTGTGCCTGAATCTGTACCTCGGCGATGAGAATGCGGCCCAGGAAGATGCCCGGGCCATGCACGAGCAGTTTCCGCGTAACTGGGGAAGCCTGTACGTACTGCGCAATTTCGACATTGCAGCCGGGCGCTATGACGTCGCACGCTCGCGCTACGCCCGGGCGTTTCCGGAACTGTCTGAACCGGAGATTCCGCAGGTGAGTCCCGCGAACTACTTCGCTGCCGTTGATTTTGCGCTTGTGCTCATACATCTCGAGCAAAAGGAACGCGCAGCTGATCTACTGGATGAGAGTCTCAAGGTCATCAAGACACTCAATCGACACGGCACCGCAGGCTACTGGATTACGGACGCCCGCATCTACGCGATGCAGCAGCGGCCACAACTGGCGATCGACGCGTTTGGTGAGGCCGTCAATGAAGGGTGGCGCGTGTTGTCCTGGTTCTTCATTGACCATGATCCGGGTCTGGATTCGATCCGCGGCGAGCCGAAATTCCAAGAACTGCACGAACAACTGAAAGCAGATCTTGCTGCACAGGCAAGACGAACCGGGGACCTGAAGGCCAGCGGCGAGTTGTAGGTCGTCAATCAATCCTAGATCGTAACACACTGTTTTATAATTGATTATTGCCTTACTACTGTATATAATAACAGGTCTGTTCCACTCACAAGGACGTGCCATGAGACCTGCACCCGACCTGGTTCCCATCGAGGAACTCGACCGCGATATTCTTTCGCTGTGTACCCGTATTAATGCAGCCACCTACGAACTGCTGTTGCTCGTACGTGAGTTCGATGAACGGGGCGGTTTTCTGAAGTGGGGCCTGCATACCTGCGCCGAGTGGCTGGCGTGGCGCTGTGATCTATCGATGACGACGGCGCTGGAGAAGGTGCGGGTGGCCCGGGAGCTCAAAGTGCTGCCAGCGATATCTTCTGCGTTCTCTACGGGTGAGTTGTCGTATTCGAAGGTACGGTCTTTGACGCGTGTGGCGAATGCGGCTAACGAAGCCGAGTTGCTGGCGTTTGCGTTGCGGCATACAGCAGCGCATGTGGCTGAGCGGTGCCGGGAGTTGCGGTGTGGGTCGGTTGAGTCGATAGATTCGGCGGCGCGTGCTTATGCGAATCGTAATCTTCGGATCAGACGCGATCACAACCGGGGAATGATGACAGTCACGGTGGAACTGCCTTTGGACACAGGTGAGCTCGTGGAAAAGGCACTCGACAAGGCACGTGATGATGAGGTGCTGCAGGTGCCGGATCTGGCCGATACGTCGTGGTCAGTTAGACAAGCGGATGCGTTCGTGAATGTGGTCAGTAGCTATTTGTCGGGAGGCGACGTGTCTTCCTCTGACAACTACCTGGTCACGGTGCATGTCGATCAAAGTGCACTGGCCGGTGGCGCAGGACGCGCCGCCCTGCCGATCGAGTCGGTGAAGCGACTGTGCTGCGATGGGCAGGCGGTTGTCATCACGGAAGACGACAAGGGGGAACCGCTGAACATCGGTCGCAAGACGCGTATCGTGCCGGCCGCCATTCAAAGAGCCTTACGTGCTCGGGACAACAACTGCTGCACTTTCCCGGGCTGTCGTAATCGGCGTTACCTGCACAGCCATCACGTGGAGCACTGGTCGAACGGTGGCGAGACGAGTCTCGATAACCTGCTGTTGCTGTGCACGAAGCATCACACGCTCGTGCACGAAGGTGGCTTCCGGATCGAGAAGAATTTCAAGGATGGCTGGTACTTCGTGCGGCCGGATGGCATCGCCGTACCGCAAGCGGGCTACCACGAGCAGGACTTTTCCGATGTGTACGATAATCCTCCACGTGGAGGATTTTTGAGCGTCGCGGAAAGAGTGGTGTCAGAGCCTCTGGCACCAGTGTATTTGCACTAGTCTCGTCCGACACTCCCTAAATCTGGTCCAGAATCCAAGCGGAGGATAGCCGCTCGTGAGCTTGATTCGCGAAGGGCTGCTTTCACCAAAAGCAGTCATTCAGGTGTGTGGTTTGGGGATGTTGTGACGGCCTGCTTACGGCCAGAAGCAGCCTCTCACTTGTCAGGATTTGATGCATGTACTCGTTGGCGCAGCCGCACGTGGCCATCAATGAAACTTGGCCATGATCCGCATTACCCTCTTCCGCGGCATACGCCTGAACAAGGAGAACAGGAGCCGGGCTCTGCGGACCGCCGCCACAACGACTGGTCGCTGTCGCTTCGCTAGCTGCTTCATGGCACGGTCGACGACCTGGTCCGGGGTCTGAGTGATCGTAGCCGGTGGACCCTTGTCGGCTGCTCCGCCCGAGCGGCTCTTGAAATCCGTCGCGATAGGCCCGGGTACGAGCGCCATGACGTAGACGCCGCGCTTTTTCTGCTCGTGCCAGAGTGCTTGCGAGAAGGAGAGGATGAACCCCTTGGTGCCCGCGTAGACGCTCATGCCAGGTACTGGAAGCAGTCCGAGGACCCCTGAGACGTTGACCAGGGCGTCCCCCTCACGGGCGTTCTCGAGAAAAGCACGTGACAGAGTCACCAGGGCTTCGCAGTTCAGTCGGATCATCTGCTGAGAGTGACGCTCATCGCTGGTCGCGAAATCGCCGTATCGCCCCAGCCCCGCGTTGTTGACCAGCAGATCGAAGTGCTACGAGGTCAACGCTGCGGCGACCTCAGCCACCCGCGCGGTCTCACAGAGATCAGCCGTGAGAAAGGAGTGCCCGCCATCACCCAGCTCGCCGACCAACCCCTGCAAACGAGCCTCGTTGCGGGCAACCGCCACCACCTGGTAGCCGTCACCAGCAAGTCGCTTGGCAAAGGCCCGCCCCAGTCCTTCGCTTGCACCTGTGACCAATGCTAGTGGCATCTCGTTCCCCACTTTTCAGCCATTGTTCTTCCTCACTTGTCGTGGCGAGTTTTGGAATGATCGCTATTGGTCAGTAGGAGTCATCCTATGATCAAACGGTCAACAAGTTCACCCATCGTCTATATATTGAGATGCGCATTATCTGGCGCAGTACCGCGCCGATAAAATTCAAAGAGGCAGTGATCATCTCCGTTGGCGATGGTGCAGAATCTGCGGAACTCACAATCCACGTCTTGTTCGATTGCGGCGAATCCTGCGACATCATGATCACATCCGAATCGTCCCAGCTCCGGCACATCTAGCTCACTGAACAGATCAACGTTCGCGCATGTGCTGATTTGTATCGTCAACTTATCGGGATCATCCTCGTACCCTTCCATCAACCACGTGCCATCTTTGGTGGTCCTTTCAAAAAGGGCGATGTTCATCTTTTTGAAATTCTCGAAAACGTCTCCCTCACACCTTTTTAGATCTGGCACCTGATAAATGAGCGGCACAGAAGTTAGTGCTGTTTTGTAGATCACCTCGTTTTTGAGGAATTCATATGCTTCATTTCTTCCCAAGCGCTCGGCCAGAGCCAGGAAAATGCCCGATAGAGCAAACAACTGGTTTTCAATGATCTTGCCGATTGCCGCTGCCCGCCGCCTCGTGTCGGGGAAGTCCCTTCTCAGGCGTCGCTGGATCAAGTAGGTATCAAGAAACACGCCCAACGCTCCCAAAAACCCGAATTGCTTTCGAAGCGCAGTCCATAAAATCCGGAATTGCGTTTTGACCGCCTCCTTCGGCATCTCAAGAGACGCGCCGTAGTTCCCCAAATCCTCAACTCGCATAGCGGTATTCATCCCGACTCTCCACTCTGGTCTGGTTGCGGCAGCCCGGCGATCTTGGGGTCCTTCGTGGCGTCGCAGACGGCGTCGCGGAGGAAGCGAGGACCCGTGGCTTTGCGCCCCTGACTTTGGTCAGGTTTGCCTTTGTCGGAGCCATTATGGAGCGGTTCTAAGCGGGGTCAATTCTGGGATTTACTAACGTACAGAATGGGTCAGAAGCAGGTTGTTCTGTTCGAACCTGGTGACCGTCTCAGTACGACTAAGCGCGACCACAGCGCCACGCTCTTCTGCTTTTTGGGACAACTACGAATTGACCTGTACCTGGTACAGCCAAATACTTGATCCAGTGCCATTTGCCTTGTTTGAAGGGGGTATTCATGGTCGCGCGCGCAGAGTCCTTCAGACCCATTATCAAAGCCGTGCATGAAATCACGACGGGATACGTGGAGCAGCATAAGGAGCATCGTTACGGCTCCAAGAAGCCGCAAATGTGGTGGGTACTGACATCCAGGAGTTGGGTCAAGGCGCCTATCACTGCATACGCAATTGAGCACCGCCACGGGCTGGTACTGTTCGATACCGGTCTGGACCCTGCTCTTGTTTCGAATCCGGACTACATTTCATCGCCCGTCGGTCGATTCCTTTTGAAGAGGATCTTTCGCTTCCATGCTGGCCCGGAAGACGCGCTCGACAAGCAACTCGAGGCGGTCAATCTCGCAGCGGCTGATGTCAGCAAGGTCGTCGTTTCACATCTACACTTCGATCACATCGGCGGCATTGCACATGTACCTCAGGCAGAACTTCTTGTCAGCGAAGACGAGTGGCGACGCTTCAATGCCCCAAACCCTGAGCGAGACTGGTTCCTGCGCGAGCACATCGAGTTGCCTGGGGCGAAATGGCAGCCCATTGAATTCGCGCCGACCGACGATCCGCTGTTGGCACCTTTTGGCGTCTGTTACGACTGCATGGGCGACGGATCGATGATTCTGGTGCCTACGCCGGGGCATACGCCAGGGTCGATGTCCATGCTCGTTCGCTGTAGCGCCCTGCCGCCGTTCTTGCTTGTCGGTGATCTGACGTACGAACTCGAATCACTATACAACGACCAGGTCCCAGGCGTCGGTGATGCCGAGCAGCTCAGAGCGTCGTTCGCAAAGGTTCGCCAGTTGAAACAGGCGCTGCCCGACCTGGTAGTGCTGCCAAGTCACGATCCTTTCGCATCCGAGACGCTCGCTACGATCGCGGCACCAGGTCGGCTAGAACCCCGACTCGCATCTTAGTTTGCAGCAGGAGCCGGCTGATCGAAGGTCCGGATTGGGTCAGTAGCTGTCATTGTAGCTCAGACTACGTGAACGGCGGCTCTTGAGGGTATAGCGGTCATCCGAACTTCTACCAGGAGACGGGCTGGTAACGTCAGTCGTGCTTCGCCGCCCGCTCCAGATCCGCATCAATCGTGCGGCCGGCGCGTATGTAGTGGTAGCCAGCCCAAGGTAGGACGATGCTCGTCACAAGCAACAGGCTGTAGCGCATTGACTCCTCGGCAAGACGCGCTTCAAGCAGGTCGCTGAGCAGTCCGGTCAACAGGGGGCCGAGCGCAAGGCCAATGACATTGATGATAAGCAGTGCCAGCGCCGACGCCATTGCTCGCATACGCAGGGATACCAGCCCCTGAGCTTGCGACAGAATCGGCGCAAGGTAGACATTGGCCGTCGCTGCAGGAATCAGGAATAGAAGCAACGCGGTCTGCCACGAGCTGGACAGAAACATCGCCGCGTACGGGACTGCCGTAAGCAGCACCGTAATGCCGATGAAAGACAGCGCCTGCCGGTGCCCCGACTGCCCCAGGTGGTCAGCGATATAGCCCCCGAGAAAGAAGCCCGCGCCGCCGATGATGCCAATGATCAAGCCGAGATAGATACCGATTTGATCGACGGGCATGCCGTAGCTGCGTACCAGAAAGCTTGGCAGAAAACTGATCACGGAATAGCCGACATACGACGACAAGCCCGCGGCAACGGTCATGTGAATGAACGATGGCCGGCGCCAGAGAAAACGCAGGGTTGTCAGAAATGGTGGTTGTTCGCCAAGCGCCTCCCTGCCTTCGGAATGACCTCTTTTCGGCTCCACGACCGTAAAACGAACGACCGCTGCGAGCAGCAAGCCCGGGAGACCGACGATGAGCAACGCCTCACGCCAGCCAATATTCTGTACCACCCAGCCACCAAGCAAATAAGCCAGCATGATGCCGGCGGAGATGCCGATCGTGTACACACCCATTGCGGTCGAGCGCTCTTCAGGTGGATACAGGTCGGCGATCATCGAGTGCGCGGGCGGGCTGCAGCCTGCTTCGCCAACGCCGACACCTATGCGGGCCAGTGCCAGCTGCACGAAATTCGCCGCCATGCCCGACAGTGCCGTCATGCCGCTCCAGACAGCAACGGCCAGCGCAATCAGGTTACGTCGATTGTGCCGGTCGGCATACCGGGCAACGGGAATGCCGAGAACGATGTAAAACATGGCGAAAGCGGTACCGGTGAGAAACCCGAGCCATGCATCCGATACGCCAAACTCATCGCGAATCGCCGGCAGCAGGATCGCAAGAATCTGCCGGTCGACAAAATTGAACATGTAGACGATGGCCAGGATGACCAGCGCG
>Ga0224508_10000883_pt1 | contig 27707 bp, 23 predicted proteins | sample SF_Jan12_sed_USG_4_FD_170157 | JGI IMG/M metagenome (GOLD analysis project Ga0224508, IMG submission 170157) | Sediment microbial communities from San Francisco Bay, California, United States - SF_Jan12_sed_USGS_21 | ecosystem: Environmental > Aquatic > Marine > Sediment | place: USA... | reverse complement strand
AGCTCATCGGCGGGTATCTTCGGCGAGCTCAAGAAGATACCGGTCGCCGAAGATCATCCCATCGCACCCGAGTCACCCTACGGCGCCAGTAAGCTCGCCGGCGAGAAGCTCGGATTGGCCTATTCAGCCCTCTATGAGCTGGATGTCGTTGCTCTTCGCTACTTCAACGTCTACGGTCCCAACCAACGATTCGACGCCTATGGCAATGTCATTCCCATCTTCGTGTTCCAGATGCTTCGCGACGAACCGATCACGGTTTTCGGCGACGGAAAGCAGACTCGAGACTTCATCCACGTGGATGACGTTGTCACCGCCAATATCCAGGCTGCTGAAACCCCGGGCCTCTCCGGCGCGTTCAACCTAGGCTCCGAGGAGCAAATCACGATCAACCACCTGGCCGAAATGGTCGCACAGCGGGTGCCGCAACCGACCCTGGTCGAATACGGCCCGCCACGAGCCGGCGACGTCCTCCATAGCCTGGCCGATACCCGTGCAGCCGCCGCAGCCTTCGGGTTCGCGCCAAAGGTACACCTGGAAGAAGGGCTGACCGAGTACGTGTCGTGGGCGGTTGGCGTGGCCTGACCCCGCCGACCCGAGATCTTGGGCACGATGGCCACCGCTGAGAAACCTCGCACCGTCCAACCCGATCGGCCGAGGGGACGCAACGCTCCGAGCATCTGGGTCATCTCGGAGCTCTACTACCCTGAAGAAACCTCAACCGGTTACTTCATGACCGGGATCGCTCAGGCCTTGGCCGGCCGTTTCCCAGTGCGCGTGCTCTGCGCCCAGCCGACCTACTCGCTGAGAGGAAAGCGCGCACCAACGATCGAGGTCCACGAAAACGTGGCGATCCGCAGAGTGTGGTCGACGACGCTGGCCAACCAGACCCTTGGGGGACGCTTCGCCAACCTGGTGACGATCACCGGCTCGGTCTTCCTGAATGCTCTGTTCAGAATCAAAGCGAAGGATCGGGTTCTGGTCGAGTCCACCCCTCCCACCTTGCCGTTCACGGTGGCTCTCGCCTGTCTTCTTCGTCGAGCGCACTGTATTGCCTTCGTGCAGGATACATATCCGGAGGTCTTGATCGCTGCTGGCATGATTCGCAAAGGCTCTCTGCTGGCGCGGAGTCTCGACCGCGCCAATCGCCTCCTGTACCGGCTCTCCACTCGCGTCGTGGTCCTCGGCCGAGGGATGCAGGATCGGGTTCGCCATCGGCTGCGGGGGCACGATCTTTCAAAGGTCCGGGTCATCCGTAGCTGGGCCGACATCGGTTTGATAACGGCGCAACCACGCAATGGCAGTCCGTTTCTCGAGAGACTCGCTATCAGCGACAAATTCGTCGTTCAGTTTGCAGGCAATATCAGTCGGCTCAATGACGTCGAGAATCTCGTCGAGTGCATGACGATCCTGAAGCTCGACACTGGGATCCACTTTCTCTTCGTCGGTCGGGGCGGACGCCGTGACTGGCTCGCCGCCGAAGTCAAGAGGAGACAACTCCCAAACGTGACGCTCTCCAAATCGCTGCCTCGGTCCAAAACCGCCGAAATGCACCGGGCCTGCGATGTGGTCTTGATTCCTCTCATTCCTGGAATGGGAGGAGTCGCGGTGCCGAGCCGGCTCTACAACTCGCTGGCTTCCGGTCGAGCGATCATTGCGGTAACGGAAGAGATCTCTGAACTGGCTCGAATTGTCACCGAGGAAGAAGTGGGCTGGGTGGTCCCGCCCGGAGACGCCGAGAGGCTCGCTCAGACCATCCGGCGAGCCGCCGCCGAGCCTGAAATCGGTGAAGCCATGGGGGAAAGGGCGCGAGCCGCGGCCGAGACCCGCTTCTCACAGCGGACGATCACCGACAAATGGATAGAATTGTTTCGGGAGCTCGAGGCGAGCCTGTGATGAGTCCAAGGACGCCGTAGGCGCAAGCGAGGAACGCTTATGTGGAAAGTACAACTTTTCGAGCTCAACTACGACGAGCGCGAGACGCGCGCGGTCAGCGAGGTTCTGGAAAGCCGGTGGCTGACCATGGGGCAACGGACTCGCGACTTCGAGAGCGCGTTCGAGGAGTTCCTCGGCGCGGGTCAGTGCACCGCGGTCAGCAGCGCGACCGGGGCGCTTCACATGGCGCTGTTGGCGCTCGGAATCGGACCGGGGGACGAGGTCATCGTGCCGGCCCTGACCTTTGTGGCCGATATCAACGTCGTCAAGATGGTCGGCGCCGAGCCGATTCTAGCCGATTGCGAATCGCTGAATCTGTGGAACATCGACGTCCATGACGTGGAAAGGCGAATCACCAACCGGACCAAAGCGGTTCTTTGCGTTCACTATGCGGGCTACTCGTGCCGGATGGACGAGCTCACGGCTCTTTGCGAGCGTCATGGCCTACGTCTCATCGAAGATGCGGCCCACGCGCCAGGAGCCCGGTATGGACAGGCCGCGCTCGGCACGATCGGAGACATCGGCTGCTTTAGCTTCTTCACCAACAAGAACCTGTCGGTTGGTGAAGGCGGTATGCTCTCGACCGGTGACGAGGGGTTGCACGCGCGCTTTCGATCCCTGCGCTCACACGGCATGACGAGTCTCACCCTTGACCGACACGAAGGCCGCGCCATCTCCTACGACGTGCTCGAGCCGGGGCTGAACTATCGCATCGACGAGATCCGCGCGGCCCTGGGTCTGGTGCAGCTCGACAAGCTTCCGGAAGGCAACCGGCGGCGTGGCGAACTGATGAAGCTGTACCAGCGGCGTCTCGAACCCGTAGACGGTGTGACATGGCCGTTCGACGGCTACAGCGCTGGAGCCAACTCCTTCCACATCTGCCCGGTGCTTCTCGACTCCGGTATCGACCGCGACGCCATACTGATGGCTCTCAAGGAACGCGGCGTCCAAGCGAGCATTCACTATCCGGCCTTCGGCGGATTTGCCGCCTATCCCCACCTCGACACGAGCGATACCCCGATAGCGGAACAGATCTCACAGCGTGAACTGACGCTGCCTCTGTTCCCAACGATGGGTGACGCCGCGGTCGAGATCGTCTGCGACGCGCTGACGGCGTGTCTCGAGGAAGCACGAGAACTCAAGACAGCGGCCGGGTGATCCGCCGGCGACTTTCCGCGGTTGGGCTACCCGATGATTCGTCTTCTCGATCTTCTTTTGACCTCCCTTGCGATACTCGCTCTGGCTCCCGTTTTCCTGCCGATCGTGTTGATCTTGCGCCTCACCGGTGAAGGCGAGGTCATCTACCGCCAGGAGCGCATCGGCAAGGGCGGCGAGCCGTTCAAAGTCATCAAGTTCGCTACCATGCTCAAAGAGTCCCCGAATCTGGAAGGCGGCTTTCTGACCCGCAAGCACGATCCCCGAGTTCTGCCCGTGGGCAGAGTGCTTCGAAGAACCAAGATCAACGAGCTGCCGCAACTCTTCAACGTCTGGATCGGAAACATGAGCCTGGTCGGGCCCAGGCCTCAGGCGCCGGTCCACTATCACCTCTACTCGGCGGAGCAAAAGGCCGCGATCGATCGTCAGACGCCGGGGGTCACCGGCATCGGATCGCTCGTCTTCCGCGACGAAGAGGACCTGCTCGAACGGTCGGGGCAGGACTTCGACACCTTCCATGACGAAATCATCGCCCCCTACAAGGGCGACTTGGAACGTTGGTACGCGAAGCGTGACTCTCTTGGCCTCTACTTTCGGATCTTGCTTCTGACTGCTGCAGCGCTCGTATTTCCGCTGCACGGGGTACTCCGATTCTTCCCGGGCGCACCGAGCCCTCCTCGGGAATTGGAACGTCTCCTGCGGAGTACGGATGGCGCCTAGCGAGTGCAGCGGCTACGCCGGGACTTAGAACTCATGAGCGACTCGGTGCTGGATCCGCTTCGCGCACGCGCCAATCGATTCTGGTATCTCTGGAAACGGAGTAACTGGCTGGTCGATCCGAGAGCGGCGCTGGCTCACTTTCGCCGGGTGGAAATCGACCGCCCGATCTTTCTGGTTGGCAACCAGGGCGACGGACTGACCTTGATCTCGCGGATGCTGCGCCGCCATCCACAGGTGGTTTCACTGAGCGGCAACCACCGCTACTGGTCCGGAGCCGACGAGATGCACAGGGCCTTTCTCGGCAGGCTGCCCGCGAGCCTGGTGAGCGGTGGGCGCTGGCTGGGCAAGCCGCCTCACCACGACATCTTCACTCCGCCGCGCAGTTGGTCCTACGGCTCCAACGAGCTGATCGACAAGTATCGCCTCACGGAAACGGACTTCGACCAACGAACCGCAAACCGCTTGCAACGTGTTCTTCGTGAAAGCCTCTTTCGCCACGGTAAGCCAACCGGTGGGCGCTTCCTCGACAAAAGCCAAACCTACACCGTCAAGATCAGCTACATCAATGCCCTCCTTCGAGACGCCAATCCGCACTTTGTTCTCGTGACCCGCAATCCGTATGCGTCGATCTACCGAAATGCGACCGGCAGCGCCGGTGACATGCGACGCTATTCCTCGACTCTCGATCTCGACACACGATTCGAGCTTTGCCTCCAGCATTGGCTGAACTCCATGCGCTGTGTAGAGGAAGACAAAGGCAAGGTCTCGTTCACGACGCTCAGATTCGAAGACGTCCTCGTCGAGCCCGAACGGTGCCTGAGGACCCTATGCGATTTCTTGGATCTCCCGTTCGTGAACACGCTGGTTCCCGCACCTGGCGATACCTTGCCGTTCGGTAGCCGATTCTCGGACCGCTGGTATCCACTGCGGCCCAACGTTAACGATCGCTATCTCAGCCAGCTACCCGAGAGGTTCGAAAGACAGATCACCGAGCGAGCAGGAAAGCTGGCAGCCGCCTACGGCTACCACCCGTCTTCCGGGAAACTGAGACCAACGTCATGAACTCCCCGCCAGGTTCACTGCGCCACCGTGCAAAGCGCGCTCTAGTGTGGTCCGGCGCCGGCAACTACGGCTCCGGCGTACTCCACCTGCTGGCTCTCCTGGGTCTAGGCTGGCTCCTGCCTCCGACCGATTTCGGCCTGCTCGCCCTAGCGTTGATTGCGATTACCCTCGAGGAGGGTATCGGCGATTTGGGTCTACCGGCGGCCCTGATCCAGAGACAAGAGATAGACCGAACCGTTCTCGACAGCGCCTTCTTGTGCAACCTCGCTGTCTATCTCTTGCTCGCAGCAGCTACGTTTTTCTACAGCGACGCGCTGACGGGTCTTTTGGGCGATTCCAACGCTGCTCCGCTTCTTCGCCTGCTTTGTCTCAGCTTGATCATCACCGGCTTTTCCGCTGTTCCTCGGGCTCTCTTGACTCGGCGGCTCGACTTCCGCCGAATCTCGATGGCACAGTTCGCCGGAGAGATAGGCTTCGCCGGAGCCGGTTTGACACTGGCCGCTCTGGGGTTCGGAGCCTTGGCTCTGGGTGGGGCCGTTCTCGCCCAGCGCCTCCTTATCTGCGCCGTGGTCTGGCGATCGGTGGACTATCGCCCCGGACTCTCCCTGGACCTGCGTGTGCTCCGACACCTGGTGAAGTTCGGTGCGCCGGTCATGGCCAGCAACGTGGTCGAGCGGGTGCTACTGAGGGCCGACTATTTCGTCATCGGCAGGTTCGTAGGCACCGAGCCGTTAGGCTATTATTCTCTTGCGCTTCAGCTCTCTCTGGTACCGCTCCAACGACTGGCAGGCTTGGTGAGAGTCGTTGCTTTCCCGACATTCTCGATTGTCCAGAAAGACGCAACACGGATCAAGAATGGGCTCTTGGAAGGGATGCGCGGCCTTCTCACTGTTGTCCTTCCGGCCGTGATCCTCGTCGTTGTCTCCGGACCCTGGCTGCTCCGAGCGCTCTATGGGGAGAAGTGGGAGCCCTCCGTCGAACCGCTTCGAATCCTGGGGTTGGCGGGGTTGTTTCTCCTTCCTCGACTGCTCGAGGCGGCCTTTATGGCGGTCGGTAAGCCGAGGCTGTTACTCCAGTTCTCTCTGCTCCGGCTGATCGTATTCGCGGCGCTGGTCTGGACCGTCGGCATTGGATACGGAATCAGCGGCGTCGCCGCGTGCGTCGTTGGAGCGCTTGCCGTGTGGGCGGGTGCCTACCTCGTGGTCGGAATCCGGCTCTTTGCGATTCCATGGGCGAGCCTGGGCGGTGCCTTGTGGCCGACGACTCGCTCCGGCGTTCTCGCCCTGGCGCCTCTGCTGCTCCTGGTATTCGTATCTACCGCAACCATCTCCCCGTGGATGGTCCTGGCGTATACCGGCATCTCGGTCACCGCAATCTACCTGGCCCTGACTCTCCCGCGGTACTGGGGCCAACTCAGGCGCTGGCTCTCGCTCGCGACGAGTGCGCGGGGCAGCTAAACGCCATGTTCGAGACCCTGATCTGGTTGGTGCCACTGGCGGTAGCGGTCCTCGGAGCCTGGCGGCCACGGGCCGGACTCGTGGTCCTCGTCGCAACTCTGCCCTTCTTTGGCGCGCCGCCGGGCGGGCCGTATATGAGCGCTCTCGATCTGGCCGCGATCGCTGCCATCCTGACGGCGTGGCGCGGACACTGGCCCGAGCGCTCGGCGCTCAACTGGGCCGCGGCTGCTTTCATCCTGGTCAGTCTCATGACGCTGATTCCGTCGCCGTATGCACCGCCGTCTTGGCGGCCGTTAACGCTGCTCGCTCTACTTCAATCACTGCCGGAGGTCGAGAGCTGGTCCGCACTCTACACTTGGCGCTCGGCGGCTGACCTGATCCTGGGCTTTGGCCTGTTTCTCGCCACGCAGCGCGCCTTCGCCGGTCGGTCGATCCGGCCACTGTGTTGGGCGATGCTCGCCGGCCTGGGAGCGGTCATGATCCTGGGTTTGGCTTCGCAGGCCGAGCTCATCGATCTGTCACCATACCGCCCGGCCTACGCCAGCAGCGGCGGCCGGTTGCAATCCGTGTTCTTTCTCACCGGGTGGCTCTCGGAGTACCTGGTGCTCGCAACGCCGGTCGGCGTTGCAGTGCTCGCCACGGGCCGGCGCCGGATGAAGAGCCTCGTTCCGGCTGTAGGCGTACTCTCGGTCGTCTGCATCGCACTGACACTTCAGCGTGGCGCCTGGGTCGCATTGGCTGGTCAGATGATCTTCTCTGCATTCTTGCTCATTCGACACCAGCGGCCGACGCGGCGGCAGACACGACGGCTGGCGCAGACTGCGGCTGCATCGATCGCCATGATCACGATCGTACTCGTGGCCAGCGGATCCGCTTCGGGGATCGTCAAACGCGCGACGGATATCCAGTCGGGCTTCACGACGCGCGCGCCTCTTTGGAAAGCAGCGATCCAGATGTTCGTGAAACGCCCGCTTTCGGGCCAGGGTCTGGGCGCCTTCTCTCCCGCTTACTCGCATCTCCACGCAAAAGCCTCCGAGGACAGGAAGCGCTTCCACTCCTCCGCCCACAACCTCTACCTTCAAGTCGTTGCCGAAAGGGGCGCCGTAGGCCTCGCGGGTCTGGGACTCCTGATTGCAGCGGGAATCGCAAGTCTGGCGAAACCCAAACCCGATCAACAGATGCTCGCCCTGGGTCTAGCCGCCAGCCTTTTCGGAGCACTGATCTATGGACTCGTGCAGTACATGATGTACGTGCGAGCCATTCACTGGATGCTGTGGTTTCTGCTTGCGTGCTCAGGCCTGGTCGCGCAAAGACGGGAAGGACAGATCCCCAAGGCTGTTCTTGCGCTGCTGGCGGTGGGCCTTCTGCTGGTCCCCATTCGTCTGCTTCCCGCCGCCAAGCCACTTCCCTTTGCGGGCAACCGCAGCTTTGGCTTTCACGATCAAGAGCACGACTCGGTCGGGCCTTTCCGCTGGACAGGAAGGCGCGCAGCATTGCGACTCGAGCGCGGTCGAGGCGATCTGATTCTCAGCTTCGCGAACGGCCACCCACAGGGTTCAAAGCGGCCGGTAACCGTCGAAGTGGGCATTGACGGTACAATTGTCACCACCCTTCCGATCCGCGACGGCTGGGAGGAGCACAAGATTGCCGTCCCGGCTTCTGCGAGGAATTGGGTGTTGCTGACGATCGAAGCCCAACCCACGTTTCGGCCCTTCAACGACTTCGCGAGCGAGGACGTCCGGTCTCTTGGCATCGCGATGAGGGAACCGAAATGGAGCAATTAGAGACGACTCGGCCGGGCCTGCGAACATGGATCGCAAACAGGCGAGTCAAACACGGCAAAATCCCGCTACGACGGTCGCTGACCGGCGGATCGATGATACTTGACCGGCTGGTTCTTTCCGCTAGACTCCGCTGATCAAAAAGGCTCTTAATGAGGTCTTACTATGCCCGAAGAACATTCTCCGAAAGCGTCCGAATACCGACCTGACAACACCGAGGAAGGGGTCGATCTCGGCTGGGTGTTCTCCACCGTGTGGCAACATCGCGGCCCACTTGCCGTGACATTCGCGGCCTTCACACTGCTGTTTTGGACCATCGCAGGCCTCAAGGGTCTGTTGCTTGAAGACCACTTCGTTCAACATACGAAGGACATCAAGCTTGTTTTCGTGGGCGTCGACAAAGACCAATACCCAGACGGTACGGGCTACTCTGCGAGCAACATCATCGCACCTGTGGTGCTGAACGAGGTGTACGAAGCCAATGGGCTCGCCGAATTCGAGGTGCCAATCGACACCTTTGTCAACGCTTTCGCCGTACAAGCTCACGCGCCGCAAAGCGAGTTTATCGTCCGACGATACCGCGGGCTGCTCGAGACGCGGAACCTCGGCGTCGCGGAGATCAGCACACTGGAGGAACACTTTTCTCGGGAACTGCGGCAGGCCGCGCGCAGCGGCGCCCGGATCACTCTGACGCTCGAGGAAGGAACACTGAGCGACGAGCAGGCCCTCAAGGTGCTCGATGACGTGCCCCTGGCCTGGCAACGCCACATGATCGACCGGCGCGGCATCTTCAAGCTGGACGCGCCTTTTCTCTCGGCGCACGCGCTGGACAAGGCACTGCTTCAAAGCGCCGACTACCTCGTCCTATACGACATTCTAAGGAGCCGCCTCGATGACGTGCTCGGAAGCGCCGTAGCACTTCGAGAAATGCCGAACGCCGACAATCTTGTCGACACCGAGAGCGGGCTGGGCCTTGCCGACTTGGAAAGCGTTTTGAAGGATCTGCGGGACTTGACGTTGGAGCAGGCGGCGACGGTTGCGACCGGTTTCAGGTTGTCTCGCGACGTCGATCGCACAGCGCGCTACTTCGAGAAGCGGATCGAGGACCTACAGCGCGAGCAGGAACTCCTGAGTGACAAAAGTACACTGGTTGCCGTCGCGCTGGACAAGTACACGAAGCCCGATCGCTCGCGCGCGGCTATCGAGGAAGGCGCCTACCCCGAGGCCTTGGGCGGCACGACGATTCCGCAGTTTGGCAGCGACTTTCTCGATCGCCTCGTGGAGCTCGGTACCAGCACGGTCGACCTTCAGTTCCGCCAGGCGCTGAGCCGGGAACGGCTCGACTTCGGGCTCCAAGCAGCCGATCTCGAGTCCGAGGTCCGCCGGTTGCGCGAGTTGGTGGCGCGCCTCGGGGCGAGGCCTAAGCTCCCAGACGCCCGCGTCCTTGAAGAGATGAACCAGCAACTCGAGGCCGATCTCGAGTCGGCGCGAGAAGTCCTGGTGCGCCTCATGGGCGTGCTCTCGCGTTTGCGCACCGAGCTGGAGCGCTTCAACTACGGCACCGACCGTGCCTTGTTTCGAGATCTCGGGACCGAGATCGAGAAATCGACCTCCGCCACGGTCATAACGTCCAGCAATCTGCGCTGGTACGGCGTGCTGACACTGTTGCTGGTAATGGCGCTGGTTGTGGTCGTGCTGGTGCGCGCGGTACTGCGCGAGCGCGCGACCGACCTGGTCTGAGCAGATCCCTTGCTCGACCCGACGGTGGATCCGCGATACCCCCGAATTCTGGTAATAGCTCCAAACACCTTCGTCAGATCCGAAGGCGGAGGCAACCTCCTCTCAGATTTGTTCCAGGGGTGGCCGGCGTCAAAGCTCGCCAGCATCTACACTAATCAGGTTGGCGACCCGGACAAAGCCATCTGCGGCCACGCTTATCAGCTCTATCCAAGACCCTCGCGAAAACCCATGGGGTGGGTTCGTCGTTCATGGGACTACGCCCGCGGCGTCAATGAGTCGCTGGACGGCGCCGTGTCCATGCGGATGACGAACTCGCTCCTCGCGTGGCTTCGGACATATGACCCGCAGGTGGTCTACAGCTTTCTCGGACGGCTCTCCCTGAGCAGGCTTACGAACACGATCGTCGATCTTCTCGGCGTGCCACTCGTGATCCACATCATGGATGACTACGTGTCCGACTGGCCTGTTTGCGGTATTCCCGAGCGCAACATCTTCCCCGTGGCTCAGATACTCAACCGGCTGAATCGACGTGAGTTCCTGAAAGCCGCCGAGCGTGCACGACTTCGACTGTCTCTTTCGGACGCGATGACGGAAACGTACCGGCTTCGGTACGGTCTCGAGTTTCAGGCGGTGCGAGCCGGCGCCGAATTGCCGGGATCATCCGCCCCAATCGATCCGCATCCCACAGGAGGGTCCTCGACTGATCCCGTTAGGATCTTCTACGGCGGTTCGGTGCTGCGGAACACGAACCATCGCGCGATCGTGGAGGTGGCTGAGGCAGTTCGGCGCCTGCGTGACCGAGCGGTGAACATAGAGCTTGTGTTGGCCTGCTCCGCCAGAAGCCGCGCACTGTTATCTGAACTTGACGATCGACAACACGTTCGTTTCGTTTCGATGGTACCGCACCAACAGGTACCGCACTTGCTGCGCCAACAGGACATTCTGCTGCTTCCGTTCAACTTCGACCCGGGTTCGGTTCGGTTCATTCGCTACTCGTGGCCGAGCAAGATACCGGAATACCTTTTCTCGGGCGTGCCGATCCTCATCTACGGACCGAGTGTGGCCGCTTTTGTCCAATCCGCCCAGACCAAAGGCTGGGCTCTTGCCGTGGACCGCCAAGACGCCACGGCACTCGAGCACGCCATCGAGCAACTGGCCAGCGACAAGGGCCTGCGGCGCGAAATCGCGGCGGTGGCCGGCGACCTCGGGCGCCATGAACATGACATTCGTCGCATCCGGAGCGACTTTCAACACGCCCTCCGCGAAGTGGCCGCAGCCACGGGCGCGGCCTTCGACTAGAAGTTAGGGGAGCGTTGGGGGATCTGCGTTGGCGTGAGATCTGCTCGGCTACCGTTGCTCAGCCCGACCCGGTTGCCGCCCGCCTTCGGCCGGAGGTGCCGTTGGACCTGCCTCCAGGCCCATAAGGTCAGGAACACAATGAGTGACGCCCAGAACATGCGTGCGACCGCGTTGTAGATGGCCCCTCGAGAGGCAAACAACAAGAGGTTGCCAAGTGCCCCGTAGTACAGGGCCTGGTCGACCGGAGAAGCGCGCTTGATCTTGACCGAGAAGAAACCGAACAATCCGGCCCAGAACGCGCCCACTACCATTCCAAACCAGCCGAAGTTGGCGTACGCGCTGCCAAAGACCAGCGTTGGCAGTTGTCCCGCCGACTGATTGCTCCGGCGCACACCTTCCAACCCATAGTACCGATCGTACTGGCGCTCGGTGATCGGACGCGGCTTCAGACTTCCCGCCCACGCCGAAGGGATAGGCAACATCAGCAGACGACGAAACGACTGCCCGGTGGCGAAGCCTTCGTACTCGATGCCCTCCTGCATGAAGAAGTAGTAGCCGACGCGCCGTCTGGCCTCACCTTGGCCCGCTTGCAGCTGTTCTGTGACCTTGTTGTAGAAGCGCGGCGACGCCAGCGCGTCGAACGCTTTCAGCAATCCACCCTCGAAACGGAGCAGTAACATCAGCACAATCACGGTGTAGGCAAGACCGCCACCGGCGATGATACGGATCCAGTTCCGAAGGGACCATCGCCGGAAGAGCACGTGCAGAACAAAAGGAGTCGCGACCGAGATCCACACCCCCCGGGCCATCGACATGGCGAACTGGCTGAGGAAGATCGCTACGATCACGCAAAGTAGACCGTACCGGCGCCGGCTCCACGCAACGAACGCACTTCCACCAAATGCCCAGAAGACGTAATCACTGAGCAACTTCGCGGGCGTGAAGGACTCCATGTAGTAGCTTTGGTAACCCGACTCAAGGACGCCTGCGAAGCCGTGAACCGCCACAACCGAATAACCGGCGAGTGCAAGCCCTATTAGCAGCACAGTCGTTGTCAACCCGGACATCGAGGATGTTCGCGACAGGCGGGCGATGGACTCTTTCAGACGGAATCGGCCTGAGGCCGCAGCGGCTCTCCGTTCCGTACGATAAAGGGCCGCTTTGGTCAGCAGATAAAACAGCACGAAACCGATCGCAAACAGCTGTGCTCGCAGCAGTACAGGGTTGAACCGAAGGTCCAGCCCCCAGCCGAGCTTGCCGTCCCTATGCTCGAGAATGAAGGCATAAGGGTTGAAAGGGTCTCTCAGGCACGGGACAACGTAGATTGCCAGCAACGCCAACCAAAACAAAAGCGCCGGGTTGCGCGTCTTCCACTCAACGACCGCGGCCGCCGTGACACTGGCCAGCAAGAGCGCGCACAGCAAGTAGAACGCGACGAAAAAGGTCTCGTTGCTCATTGCGGTGACGTCCTGCGATCGCGGAGGAGCGAAAGCGGCGTGAGCCCGACTCGAGCGTATGCCTGGAAAAGAGTCATTAAAAACAGAACTTAGCGGTTAAGAGACCGCCATCCTCGTTTGCGCGGCGAGCGCAAAGGTCCTTCAACCCGCGCCACCGGTCAGAAACGAGCGGCAGTCGTTCAGGAATCGAGACCGTCCGTATCCGACCATGAACGCCGTGGCCATCGCCGTCAGCAGAAGCCCGATCGCCAGCCGCGGAGCAGTGGCATTCTGAGCGAGCCACCAGTTCGTGGAAAAAACAACGAGGACCAATACCAGTAGGTGAGCCAAGCCGAGATACCTGATCGCGGGTAGCCGATCGCGGAGCCAAACGAGACTCAGACCGCCAGCGAGCACGAACGCCACGTTGAGGGCGGCGACAACGGCATCCTCCTGTGACCTGACTCGTGAAACGGCGAAGAAGACCAACACCAGGCCGGCGGCACTGGCTCCTAGCGATATCAGATTCAACGGGCGAACCGAATCGGCTTCGACAACGCCTTTCAGGCCTCGGAACAAGGTGTAGGGCAGCAGGCCGAAAAGAAGCGGAATGTACAACTGCATCACACCCCTGCTGACGGGTCCCGGCCCTAGCCACAGTACCACCAGGAAACCTGCCCAGGGCACGAGAAAAGCCAGACCTACGGTCCCGAGATGAAGGACAGCTCCGACGATCAGCCTAACGCCGCTGGAAATACCCGCCGAGTGACTCTGGCCCACAAATTCGGCCGTCACCACAAAGGCGAGCTGAGCCACGGGCTGTATGGCGGCTTGAGCCACTCGGAAGATCACGAGTGCGGCAAGCAAGTAGCCTGCAAGGTCGACACGATCCCTTATCAGCCAGGGCCCCAGGAGCAGCAAACCTGCGTCCATGAAACCAACGATGGTCCTGGGCAGCCCATATTCGATGAACATCTCACGAAAATCGAGAGGCCGTTTCCCGGACAGCGGTACAGATGACCACGCTCCCTTGAGATAGAACCCGAGAAAAGCCAGTGACGCGACCGCTGAACCGGCGGCCTGTACCCCCAGAGCTGGCAGCGGTGATTCCTGCTGGCCGGTGACCAGGAGATACATCAGGCCGAAACCACCACCTGCGAGCAGACCGATCAGGTTGGCCCGAACGATATGGCGTTGGCCGAGGGTCGTCGCCAGTGCCTGAAACGTGAGAATCCCGGCAATTGTTAGAGCCGCTGTATAAACCAGTAGTTTGCCCTGCTCGGCAGCGTCCGGGAACATCCAGCGGCCGAGCTTTGGCCCGAGAGTCACACAAATCACACCGACGCCTACCGTCGTGATGACCGACCAGCCCAGGGCTACGAGCAGCAGATACCGCCGTGCGCCCGGCTCCCGAGCGTGGATCGGCAGAAAACGCATCAGCGTAGCCGCCGTACCGGCCTGCAGGAGAGTCGCACCGGTATCGGCCAGTCGTCGCGCCAAGAGGAAGAGGCCGAAGGCTGCGACGGACATCTGCTGGCCCGCGACGCGGATCAGCCAACCGATCACGAAGACCTTGAGCGCACTCCCGAGCGCATTAAGAGCGAGATCGCGCCGCATGCGTTGTGTGGGCAAAACGGGCTTCTATTCCGAGAAAGCGATCGAAGATCCTGGTGCTCGCTAGACTACAGCCAACGGCGGGGCGTTCCTGATTATCCCACGCTCGTTCGGCCGTTGGACCTCAGCGGCCCACGCGGCGAGACTCTCATCGACATCCCTGGTACCCGCGCAGTCAAGCGCATATGCTACCGAATCTGGATGCGTCACTCACTGCGCTTTCGAGTCGCGACTGCGGCCAACAGCTGGCTGAGGCGGAAATTCCTGACCCTGCAGAGAGCTCTTAGAGAACGACAGCACACAGTCAGAACTTTGCGACTCTTCGGCCTGCTGCCGGCGCACAAACAGCTCACGGTGCGTCCATCGGACTTTTTCCTGGTGTCCTATCCGAAGTCGGGCAACACTTGGCTACGTTTCATTCTCGGGAATCTGAAGTCAACCGCGGCCGATCCGATCACCTTCGCCAACCTGGAGGCCCGCGTTCCCTCGATCTACGGGGTTGCGAACAGCGACCTACTCACGCTTGCTTCGCAGCGGATTTTGAAGAGCCATGAGCCCTTTCAGCCGGAGTATCCGCGCGTTCTGTATGTCGTCCGCGATCCTCGGGATGTCGCTGTCTCCTACTATCACTACCAGATTCGCCGGCGAACGCTTTCGGAGCAGGTCTCCCTGGAGCATTTCGTTGGTGAGTTCGTCGCCGGCCGAACAGACGCTTTCGGAACGTGGAAACGGCACGTGGACAGTTGGCTGGGGGCTCGACAGAACGGTGCAAACGCGGTCGTTATCCGATACGAAGATCTGCTGAGCCGGCCTGTCGAGACTCTCGTGCCGGCACTAGCGGAACTCGGGTTCCCGGCGAGCGAAGAGGAGGTTCGCAAGAGCGTGGAAATAAGCTCTGTAGCCAAGATGCGCAAAGCGGAGGCCCAGCTTGGACACCGCTGGACCGACGGCCGCACCAGCAGAAACGACATACCTTTCGTGCGCTCCGCGACGGCCGGGCAGTGGCGGGAGCAGCTGAACTCGAGCTCGGTGGCGCAAATCCAAGATGCTTGGGGGTCTACGATGTCGGCGCTGGGATACGACCCCGGACCCTGAAATCAAACGCCGGCTCGAGCAGTTCACCTCTGGTCCAATGAAAAGCCTCCGCAAACTCTCAGCCAAACCCGCTCCGAGTGCCCGGCGTTTTCTTCTACTGCTTCTCGCAGTCGTCGCCTCAGCTGCGGCCTGTTCGAAGCCGGGACCGTTGCAGCTACGACCACGCCACGTGATTCTTATCTCTGTCGATACTCTGCGGCCCGATCGGATGGGCATCTACGGATACGAACGCGACACGTCGCCCAACATCGATCGTTTCTTCGGCGAAAGGTCAATCTACCGCCGGACGCAGAGCTCGGCCCCCTGCACGCGCCCGGCGGTGTTCGACTTCTTGAGCGGCTCGCTCATGCCCGACGAGCGGTCCTCGGAGCAAGCGGGAGAAGCGCAAGACAGCGTGACCAGGACCTTGGCCGAGATCCTGCGCGACCGGGGCTTTCGAACCGCCGCCTTCACAACGAACCAGAATTTCTCTCCAAAGCGTCACGGCCGGGGCTACGAAGCCTACGTCAACTTCGAACACCTGACGTCCCCGGAACAAAAGCAGGGGACCGCGTACCAGGTTACGGACCGGGCCTTGGAGTGGCTCGAGGAGCATCGGGAAGAAAGTTCCCTCCACCTCTGGGTCCACTACTTCGGACCGCACCGCCCGTTTTTCCCTCCCGAGAAGGTGCGGCGCTACAGTCGAACCTCAGTCGTGGACAAAGCGCTCACCGATCACGATCGCAAAGGCCAGACGAGGCCGCAGCTGCAGGCCGCGTCACCAAAGGGCGCGGAATCGGCTGTGGCGTCGGTGATGCAAAGGGTGCCCCAGATGACCGGCCTCTCCGAAGGAGTGCAGTGGCACCTCCGGGGCGACGCCTTGAGCCCCGCCCAGGTGAAGCACTTCCGTGACAGCTACGACGACGACATCCTCTTCGCCGACGAGCAGGTCGGGCGCTTGCTCCACAAGCTGGAGGAGCTCCGAATGGTGGAGCAGGCCCTGATCGTTTTCACCTCCGACCACGGCGAATGGCTCGGTGAGGAGAACGTCTGGCACCATTGCAACAGCCTCCACGGACGGGAGCTGCACGTGCCCCTGTTGTTGAGTCTGAACGGACATCCCCTCACCTCCACCATTGACCCCCGGCTCGCCACCAGTACCCTGGACATCCTGCCGACCGTCCTCGATCTCCTGGACATCGAGGCTCCCCACGCCATGGATGGCGGATCGATCCGTAAGCTGAAACCGCGGCGGGCGACCATCTCCTTCTGGAGGGGCACCTTCGCGGTGACGAGGGGACGCTTCAAGCTCTACCGGGGAGAGTTCAAGGGCCTCTTCGACCTGGCCAACGACCCCGACGAGACCCGTGACCTTTCGGAGTCACTCCCTGATATGGCCGAGAAGCTCGGGCTCGAGCTCGCCGAATACGCGGACGATCTGCCTGCCTTGGTGCAGGAGAACCGCGAGCTCATCGAGCGGCTCAAGAGCCTCGGATATCTCTAGCCCACGGTCAGCACTGCACCGTGCGCGACGGTGAAGTCCTCTTCGGAAACGACGGTCGGGGGCTCAGAGTCGCGGCGGTCCGGGGCCTCACCGAGACCGTCGGTCCGGCCGAGATCGAAAGGCAAGCCACCTAGGACCCGGCGATGGTAATTTCTGTAATACAGAGATGATCCTCGCGCTCGCAAGGCGCATTTTATTCCGGTAAGGGTTCGGGCCATTTCCATTCTCTTTTTCCGGCATCTTCATCGTAGGGGCCTTCGGGGAGGGAGTTGGCCCACGCTTCCAACTTTTGGGCCAAGGATTCTGCGACTCCGGGGTGCTCATTTACCAGGTTTGTCAACTCTGTTGGGTCGTTGGGAATATCGTAGAGTTCTCTTCGGGTTCCGTCTCTCGTCATGTGAAACTTCCACTTCCCTTCTCTGACAGCGCGTCCGGGACTGACATGGATGGGGTGGTCCGCTCTGTAGTTGAACCGATTCTCCCAATAGAGAAGTCTCGTTCGTTCGCGGGGGTTTCCCTCGAAAACATCCGAGACATCTTCGCCATCGGGTTGGACGTCGTCGGGCATCGGGACACCCGCAAGTTTCAGGATCGTGGGCAGATAGTCGACTGAGCTCACGACGGAAGAGTCGTCGACCCTGTTGGCAGGGAGCCTTCCAGGCCAGGTGACAATGAGCGGCATCCGCACGCCTCCTTCGTAGAGGCTACTCTTCTGGCCGCGAAAAGGGCCGGTACTTGCTGCGGCGCTGTGCGCGGTCACACTAAGAGACCGACGCTCGGGACCGTTGTCGCTCGAGAAAAGGATCAACGTCTTGTCTGAGAGTCCCGAGGAGTCGATCTTGTCGATGATCCGACCCATGGCGGTGTCGAGAGCGGTAAGCGAAGCATGATAGACCTCGCGGGGACTCATGTGTGGGATGTCGGGCCGGCGCATGTTTCGATACTGCGCGAGTTGCTCGTCGGTTGGCAACAGAACGGCGTGTGGAAGGATCGTCCAGACGTTGAGGTAGAATGGACTGTTTTTGTTTGCTTCGATAAAGCGAATCGCTTCATCGGCGATGTATTCGACGCGGTTTGCGTCCCAGTTCCTCTCACCGGGTGCTGGTGTCAGCCATCGGACTCCCGCGCTGCCGACGAGTCCAGGCCGCGGCCCGGGTCCTCCGAGGATACGGTGATCATCGATTCCGTAGGCGCCGGGGCTGGGAAACTTCTTCGATCCGAGGTGCCATTTACCGAAGTGGCCGGTCGCATAGCCGGCATTCTTTAGGATCGAGGTAATGGTGGGAACAAAAGGGGGCAGCCAGTTCGGGACTCCGTGTTTCTTGTTCGATGCTGTGGCATGGGCGCAAACGTAGTGGAAACCGTGACGTGCGGGAAAGTGCCCTGTCATGAAGGAGACTCGAGTGGGAGAGCAGACCGGCGAGGCCACATAGAATTGGGTATACCGTGTGCCCCGGTGCGCGAGATTGTCCAGATTTGGAGTCCTCACAAAGCTGTTGCCGTAGGAATTGAGGTCGCCCCAGCCCATGTCGTCCGCGAGCAAGAAGACAATATTGGGTGGACGTTCTTCCGGCTGTTCGGTCGGGAGAGCGGCGCTTCCGGATAATGTCCAGATCAGGAATCCAAGACCGAGGCTAGGGCTTTCATGTGTTCACCTTCCAATCGGTCTGGTTTTCTGGCAGCTCGGCCCACGTGTTCCCGTGTGAACGGTCGGCCTCGCTAAGTCGTCTCTCGCCAGACCGTCGACCGCACGTAGTCGATGTAGCTCAGAATAATCCTGACGACTTTCCTCGAGACGTTGGTGGCCTTGTAGTCATCGACCAGATCCAACCTTCTCGTTTCCCGGGAATGTTGGTCCGTCGCCAAGGCGACTGCCTGCAGGATTCTCTCGCTTTCGAGCCCGGACATGAGCAGCGTGGCCTGGTCCATGCCTTCGGGGCGCTCGTGAGCGTCGCGCAGCGTAACCGCCGGAAAGTCCAGGATCGAGGCTTCCTCGGTGAGCGAGCCGCTATCGCTCAAAACGCAAAACGCCTCTCTCTGGAGCTTGATGTAATCCAAGAAACCCAGGGCCTTGAGAAATCGAATCCGCTGGTCCGGCTCGGCACCATCGAGTGAATCCAGTCTGTTGCGGGTGCGCGGATGAGTCGAGAACACTACCGGCCGGTCGTAAGTCTCAACGAGCGCATTGAGACCCTCGAAAAGACGCCGCAGTCGATCCGGATCGTCGACGTTCTCCTCCCGGTGGGCGCTGGCGACCAGAAAGCCGTCGCGCTCGAGCTCGAGCCTCGCGAGGACATCGGAACCGTCGATGCCGTCGCGATGGTGCGACAGCACCTCCCGCATGGGAGAGCCCGTCTTGATCACGCGCGCCGGGTCGAGGCCCTCGGAGAGCAAGTAACGCCGCGCATGCTCGGTATAGGGCAGGTTGATATCGCTCAGATGATCGATCAGCCGACGGTTGATCTCCTCCGGCACCCTCTCGTCGAACGAGCGGTTTCCAGCTTCCATGTGAAAGACAGGAATCTTCAACCGCTTCGCCGAGTAGGCGGCCATACAGCTGTTGGTGTCGCCTAGTACCAGCAGAGCGTTCGGCGTCTCGGCGCTCAAAACATGGTCGGCTCGCTCGATCACTTGTCCGACGGTCGCAGCAGCCGTCTCACCTGCCGCCTCGAGGAAGTGATCGGGCTTGCGTATCTCGAGCTCTTCGAAGAAAACCCCGTTGAGCTCGTAGTCGTAGTTTTGCCCCGTATGGACGAGAACGTGGTCGGTCCGCAGATCGAGCTCCGCGATGACTCGCGACAGCTTGATCAACTCGGGGCGGGTACCCACGATCGTGGCTACTTTGAGACGCCCTGTCATCACATCACCCTCACCATTCGCGACTTCGAAGAGACTCCGCGGCTTCAGCCCATGACCCGTTCGCTCTCGACCGCGACCTGCTCCGGAAGCAATCCGTGGCGCTCCAGCAGGGCCACGGTGCCGTCGAGATCCAACAAGTCGTCGTCAGAGCTGTACTCATGCTCCAGCGCAAGGTCCCCCTTCTCTTCGGCCCGAACCTCCGGGAGCAACGGCAGGATCACGTAGAAGTCGCCCCGGCGGACAACGTGATGGCATTCCTCTTCGGACACCAACACCTCCGCTAGCTTCTCACCGGGGCGAACGCCGATGATCTTGGTCTCGATGTTTCGCGGACCGATCATCGCCCGGGCAATATCGGTCACTCGAGCGGCTCGGACAATGGGCACATAAGTTTCACCGGCTCGCGCTTCTCTGAGGGCCTGAAACACCACGTTCACCGCATCGTCGAGGCTGAGCAGAAACCGCGTCATTTCCGGGCTGGTTAGAGTCACCGGGCCGCCAGCGCGAATCTGCTCCTCGAAGAGCGGCACCACCGACCCCCGTGACGAAAGGACATTCCCATAGCGCACGCAGACGAATCTCGTCGAGGGTATGAGGATGTTGGCTGCGAGGAATATCCGCTCTTGAATGGCCTTGGTCATTCCCATCACATTGACGGGCTTGCAGGCCTTGTCGGTGCTGATGCCGATGACGGTCTCGACCGGATAGCCGTGCTCACGTATCGCGCGAACGACATTCTCCGGCCCCTTGCAGTTGGTCGCCACTGCCTGTTCAGGAAAGTACTCGCAGGTCGGTACCTGTTTGAGCGCCGCCGCGTTGGCTACGATATCGACGCCCCTGATCGCCGAACACACGTCCGCGTAGCTGCGAACATCGCCAATCCGAAACTCCAACAGCTTTTCGAAGTTATGGTAGATCACCTCGTCCGTCGTGACCTTCCGACTCATGTATCCGACTCTCATCGCGTGCTGTTTAGCTTCGTCACGCGACATCACGATGATCTTGCCCGGGTTACCCAACTCGCCACTCAACATCCGGCGGACGAGTACCTGACCCAAAGAGCCCGTGCCTCCGGTGACTAGAATCGACTTACCCTCGAGAATCACTGGTTAGCCTCCGCCCTTCCATTTTTCGTACGGTGTCGGATCGTCATGCATGGCGCTGATCATCTGGGCCCAACTGGGAGCTTTGTAGCCGGTAGCGTCCGAAAAGGCGCCCATCACGAGGCTACGATCGCTGACCGGCGTCTGGCTCCTTCGAACCTCGATTTCCAATCCATAAGCCTGACGAATCAGCGTCAAAAGATCATACTTGCTGATGGGCTCGCTTGCCACTTGAAACACTCCGGACAGGTTCATCCTGTCGTCTACCAACCGGAGGATCACCTTCGCCAGCTCGATCGAGGTGACCCCGGAGTAGATCACGTTTGCATAGCCATCTACGCCCTTGCCGGACTGTGCGAGGAACCATTCGACGAGTCCGTGCGTCCTGCTCTTGAGCTCGCGACCGATAAACGACGTCCTCAGCGTCAGCGCAGCTGTTTCAGCAGGCAGTGTTTCGCCCAGGGCCTTGCTGCGACCGTAAAAATCCCGCGCGTCGGAAACGTCGGACTCGAGATACGAGCCTCGACTACCGTCGAAGACACAGTCGGTGCTGATGTGGACAAGCCGCGCGCCGATCTCGCCGCACCAGCGCGCCAACTGGTGTGGCAGGAGCGAGTTGATGGCGACTGTCAGGCATGGATCGTTCGCTTCTTCGAGCTGCTTGACAACACCGACACAGTTGATTACGAACTGCGGTTGTTCCTCCTGAAGGACCGTGCGCAGACGATCCCCGGAAAGCACATCCACCTCGCCACGTAGAGAGACGTTGTCAAAAACGAGCGGAAAAACCTGGTATTGGACTACTGCTCCGCGCACCAAACCAACGACTTTGTGACCCTTCAAAAGTTGGCAGACTTTATGTCCAAGCATTCCCCCGGCACCGACAACCACAACTCGACTCATTCTCTCAATCCGCCTCGGCCGTAAGCATAGGGTCTCGAGGCACTCGGAACAAGCCGGCGGTCTCCTGACGGCGCCGGCGAGAAGGCATTTTCTTACAGCCCGGCGGGCGGGCACGATCGTACTAGAATGTCTTCATGCTATGGCTACAAGTGATGCTACCGGCTCTTTTGGCCGCTACCGTCACCCTGCTGCTCACGCCAGTCGCACTGCGCCTCGCCCTGCGGCTCCGAGCACTGGACATGCCGGGGGGGCGAAAGCGGCAACCGCAGCCGATTCCGCGTCTCGGGGGCATCGCCATTGCGGGCGGGATCTTGTTTTCGCTGGCACCCTGCCTCAAGCTGCTCTCCCACGGCACCTTTATGGGCTCTTCGCGGTCGGAGATGTACTGGTTCGGGGTGGGCGCCCTCATCATCTTTGTACTCGGCCTCGCGGACGATGTCCGCCCGGTCGGACCGTTGGTCAAGTTGGTTGTTCAGGCCGCTGCTGCATCTCTGCTCGTCGCCGTCGGGTGGCAGTTCGAAGCGCTGCGATTACCCTGGGAGGCCAAATTGACAGTTGGTGCGGTCGCCCCAATCCTCTCTGTGCTCTGGATCGTGGGCGTGACAAATGCCATCAACCTCATCGACGGGCTCGACGGCCTCGCCGCGGGTATCGTGGCCATCATCTCGAGCAGCTTGCTGGTGCTTGCGGTGCTTCAGCCGAGCCCAGAGATTGTCATCACCACCAGTTGCATTGTCGGCGCATGTCTCGGGTTCCTACGCCACAACCGCCGGCCCGCGAGGATCTACATGGGAGATTCGGGTTCGTTGCTTCTCGGATTCATCCTTGCGTCCCTCACACTACGCACCTCGGTTAAGGCCTCTGCAACCGTCGCCATCCTGGTGCCGATCCTCGCCTTGGGACTCCCGGTAATCGACAGTCTTCTAGTGATGTGGTACCGCTTTCTGCGCGGCCATCCGAAAATGGGCCGAGTGGCCGGGATCTTTCACGGCGACCGCAAGCACTTGCACCACCTCTTGCTGGAAACACGCGTCGCCCGCTCCAGGGTCAACCTCACCCTGTACGGACTGGTTTTGGCTTTTTGCCTCATGGCACTTTTGGTGGCGACCAGTGGCAACCTCCGTTTGGGGTTGGCCTTCCTGGTGATCCAATTCCTTGTCGTGCTGCTGATTCGCAAGGCTGGCCTGACTGCAGAGGCCCGTCGCCTCGCCGAAGACAAGCTGGCGCAACTTGGCGAACCGGCCCCCGACACAGCGAACGCGGCGCCAACGATGCCGCTGGCGTCGCGGCCTGGCGGCCGACCGCTCGAAAAAGAGACACTGGTCATAAAGTAGGAGCTGATCGAGCTTTTTGTCAGGCTCTTTCCGCTCGCCGTACCGGGGCACGGGGCCTGACAAAGGTGGGTGAGGCCCACGGTCTTCGCCTTCGAGCCCCTGAGATCTCACCACTGGAGTTTGCTAGACTCCCGCTGCTCCGCAGTTGCTCCGCGAACGACCCCCACTGACAGAAGAGAGTATGAGCCTTGATGTCGGAACCACCTCGGATTGACAAGGAATACCTTCGCTTTCAGTGGTCACACCGCCACCCTCTGCATCTGAAGCTCGTTCGTATCTTCAACGCCTTGATGGCTGCGGTTCCCTTCAGGATCAAGTACGGCATCGGCCTCAGGTTCAGGCGGTCGAAGCCGCCATACAGTCTGCTGCGCAGTGACTCGGTTGTCGTGCAAGTGGGTGCTCCACGAGACACCCTCAGGGCCGGCAGGTCGCGAGCGATGTACTTTGCGCTCCTCGTTCAGCCCCACGGAAGGTTGGTGGTCGTCGAGGCGGATCCTGAAAGCGCGCGCTCTTTCGAAGAAGCCGCTGCGGCAAGAGGTCTCAAGGGCGTTACCGTTTGCACCAAGGCGGCCTGGTCGGAAAGAGCCGAGCTCAACCTGCATTTCAAGAACTCACATCCGGCCGCAGGCTTCGTCGAAGACTGTGCCGACTATACGGAAGATGAGGCGCGACAGTTCGCGGTGGCGTCCATTCCGGCGGACTCTCTGGACAATATCTTGGCGTCGCTAACGCCCGACAGCGAGCAAGTCAGGCTACTGAGCGTCACCACAAACGGGGCCGAGGAGAAGGCACTGGAGGGCGCCCGCGGCCAGCTGGCCAAAGGGGTTGCCTATATCTCGTTGGCACGCACCGGCCCAAAACTCGATGAGCTGATGCGGAGTCTCGGCTACCAGCACTTCGCCCACGACGATCGAGGTTTCACCTTTTGCCGGACCAACGCGCCCGCTGCCGCTTCCGAAAACTCCGGCCCTTGATCGAGTCGCACTTTCCGCTGCGGCGCGCACTACAGTCGCTCCGTCAGCCTTCGCACTCCCGCTCCTGTTTCTGACATGCGGTACCAGCACGTCGCAAGGTCAGCTACTCGGCTGGCGCTCGTCCACACGCTGTCACGCGCGCTCCCAGTCTACGTTGTCAACGAGTTCCCCAAGTCCGGTGGTACCTGGATCGCCAATCTATTGTCCGGCGCGTCCGGCATCCGCTTCAGAGACAATCGCACCCCGCGCCTGGAGAAACAAATCATCAAGGGCCACTTCTTCCGGCGTGGCGGCATCCGGAACTGCCTGGTGGTTTGGCGCGACGGACGCGACGCCATCTCGTCTTTCTACTACCACAACTACTTCAAGTTCTCGGAGAGCTCACACAACCACAAGCGGGTAGATTACATGCGCGCGAAATACCCTTTCGACGACTACGACGACATCCGCGCGAACCTGCCCAGCTTTATCGGCCAGATCTTTGAACGCCCCATCTCGCCGGCCTACACGTGGTCACAGTTTGTCGACAGATGGTCCGGCTACAATGACTTTGTTCACGTCCGCTATGAGGACATGCGCAAGGACCCGCAGAGCGAGCTCACTCGAGTCGTCCAGGAGCTGACCGGGCTTCGCCCCGAGCTCTCACTCATCGAGAGCACAATCGAGCGATTCGACATCGATCGCATCAAGCAGCAACGTTCGGAACACCATCAAGAAGGTGAGACGTATTTCGTTCGCGAAGGCAAACTCGGTGGCTGGAGTGAAGTTTTCTCAGCCGAGGCCGACGAGCTTTTTCGACGCTACGCCCAGCCACAACTCGAGAAGCTCGGCTATGAATGAGCCGATCGCGGCGCCCGAACGCGGAATCTATTCGCCTGCGACGGTCGCCTCGAGCGCCGCAACTCGAGCCATCAGCCCCTCGATTGCGGCGTCCTTCTCGACCACCAGCGCCGCGTGGCTCTCACGGAGCTCACGAATCGCCGCCTCTTTGTCTTCGAACTCCTCGCTCAGGCCCTGGATCGCCGCCAGGGCGACCCCGGAAAGATCGTTCAGAGCAATGTTCTTGCCACCCTCATGAAGACCGAAAGCGGCGTAGAAATCCTGCGCCATCGGACCCATGTGCAACTCGTCGGAGTTCGACTTGTAGCGCCAGGTGCTGATCGGCAACTCGGCCACCCGCTCCAGAACCTCCTGGGCGTTGACCGGACGGATCCCTGTTTTCGAATTCCGGTCCGAGAGCGTCCCGAACACGCCTGTCAAACTGTTGACGTCGCCGTCGGCCTGGATCTCCATCAAGGCCGCGCCGCCTTGAGCGAACTCGAACTTCTGGGTGTTACCCGTCTGAATTCCGTCAGCGATCCGAAACTCCACTCCGCCTGTGCCCTGCTCGGTGAGCTGCAGGTCCCCGTTGGTTCCGGATCGAAAATCCCACTGCACTCCATTGCTGATTGTCCGGTATCCGGTGTTTTGACTGGATCCGCTAGCGTTCTCGGCCAAAACAATTGTTTCACTCGCGTCCGTGCGGCGCACGTGCAATTCAACCGAGGGCGAGTCCGTGCCCAAGCCGATGTTCGCGCTGGCCGCGATGAAAACCGAGTTGTCCGGCGCACCGGGCTTGATTCGGAACGGCAGCTTTGAGCCCATGGTCACGTCACGGATAAAGAAATTGGTCTCGTTGCCTGCAACATCCCAGGTCTGGGGAGTAAAGCCCGACGAGCCGTCCTGTTCGAGCCGCAGCGCTGGGCTGTCGCCTTTGACGAGATGCATCCGTGTCACCGGGTTCGACGTGCCGACGCCGACATCGCCGGCGTCCTCGACGTAGAGGGTGTTGGTAGGAGCTCCGGCTTCGATCCGAAAAGGAGTCCTCCCACCGGTGACGTCGTCGATCGAAAAGTGGTTCAGGCCTCCGTTGGACGAGTCATTGGCCGTGAGCTGCCAGTCGTTGTTCGGAAAGCTCGCCGAGCTCGAGGTATCGTTGAACTTGATTCTGAGGTTGTTCTCCTGCAACTTGATCGTGTCGAAGCCGAAGCCCCCGGCGCCGCAAACGCAGTCGATACCGACGCACAGCGAGCCGTCAACGTACGTGTCGCCGAGGTGGCAAACCTGAGCCGCCATGGGACACGGGGCGAGCACGGCGGCAAGTCCCGTCAGCGCGACCAGGACGTAACTGGAAGTTCTAGTGATTCTCATGTCTTCCTCCTGATGAGGGCCCATTTCTATCTGCCGTCCTGGGCAGCGGCGTCGGTGTCGTCGAAGCCGGCCGGCGCTTGCGTTTCACTGCTCGTGGGTGAATAGGGCATCGCCATCGGGCCGGCGTGCTCTTCGGCGAGTGTCGAATCGACCATCAGGCCGTTCAAGATCGAGAAGGATCCGAATTGCCGCCGCCCGGCCTGAGCCGCCACTTGGTGAGTTGCCCTGCCGTTCGCGGGCTTTCCTTCCGCCTTGGCGTTTGCAGCCGGCAGCCGCGGGTTCTCGACCAGCTCCCAGGTGTAGACCCCGTCGGGGATCATGAACCCTCTTCTATCGACGGGCGCAAAGGTGGGCGTTTGACCGCCACGGAACGTCTCCACCGACCGGAAACCGTCCCCCACGACGGTGAGGGACAGGCCGTTCCCGGTTGTCGAACGAAAGGTGATCGTGCCGCCTTGCACCCCCATCGCGCCAAGAGTCTCTGGCGCAGCAACCTCCTGCGCCTCAACTGGAAGCGTTATCGCGAGCGACAAGGCCACCAGAACCCCAAGCCCTGGAACCTCCCAGTTCCCGGAATCTCTCTTCATTTCCGTTCCCTCCTTCTTTCTTAGTCCAAAAGCCGGGCCCGGTGTCACTGTGTCACTCAACCGCAGCGCCAGCCGAAGGCGCTACTGCGTCGCGCGCTCGGCCTCCAGAGCCTCGACCCGCGCCATGAGCTCCTCGATCATCCGGCTCCGGCTCTCTAGCTCCTCATCGAGCCCTTTGATCGCGGCGAGAGCGACCCCGGAGAGATCGTTCAGAGCGATGCTCTGGCCGTCCTCATGGAGACCGAAAGCGGCGTAGAAGTCCTGCGCCATCGGACCCATGTGCAGCTCGTCCGAGTTCGCCTTGTAGCGCCAGGTGCTGATCGGCATTTCGGCAACCCGCGCCAGGACCTTTCCGGTATCGACCGTGCTGATGTCCGTCTTGGCATTCCGATCCGAGAGCATCCCGAACACACCCGTCTTGCTGTTGACATCGCCGTCACCCTCGATTTCCATCAGTTGGCCTCCAGCGCCGTCAGAGAAGACGTACTTCTCAACGTCGCCCGCCGCCGTATTGCGGATGAGTAACTCCGCTACGCCGCTTCCCTCCAGGGTGATTTGAAAGTCTCCCCCCGTATTGGTCCGGGCATCCCACGACGCCGCACTGTTTTCCACCCGCAGGCCGATGTTTTCGGCGGCAGTCGAAAAGACGTGAAGAGCAGTCTCCGGCGAGGACGTCCCGAAGCCGATGTCGCCGGTGCTCCCCTCGACATCGATCGCGCTGGTCGGGGCGCCGGGACGGATCCTGAACGGCAGCGTTGAGCCGTTGGTGGCGTCACGGATAAAGAGGTTCGCCTCGTTGCCGGCCACATCCCAGGTCTGGGCGGTAAAGCCCGAGGAGCCATCCTGCTCGAGACGTAGTGTCGGGGTGTTGCCGCTCTTGACGTGGAGATCGGCTACCGGGGTCGATGTGCCAAAGCCCAGCCGGCCGCCGTCGTCGACATAGAGCGAGTGGCTCGGGGCGCCGGCCTCGATCGTGAACGGTG
>Ga0224508_10000882_pt1 | contig 27717 bp, 24 predicted proteins | sample SF_Jan12_sed_USG_4_FD_170157 | JGI IMG/M metagenome (GOLD analysis project Ga0224508, IMG submission 170157) | Sediment microbial communities from San Francisco Bay, California, United States - SF_Jan12_sed_USGS_21 | ecosystem: Environmental > Aquatic > Marine > Sediment | place: USA... | reverse complement strand
AGAGTTGACGCAGGTCACTTCAGTCGATCGAACAACATCCTGGTTTAGGCCGATAAAGCGGTCGGGTCGAAAATTTGGAAAGCAAAAAGTGACGAGAAGTTAGGCACCGACATGCTACCTAACTGGTCGGTTTCTCATGTCCCGGATGTGGGAGCATGGCCTATCACTGCCTTGTGCGATGCAGCATCGTTTCAGTGCTGTGCCCTTTCTAGATGTCCGCAAAGACGGCGTTTCCGCCAGCGACCAACGTTCGGCGTCTGTCCGAGTCGGCAAGAAACCCGCCATCGTGGACAGGGCAACGGCGCACTGGAATGACTTAACGGACCATGCAGCTTCATCAACGGGCTAAGCTACAATGCAGCGCAGGATAACGGTTGGCCGCCAGAGCGGTTGTTGTCTGCAGCGCAGCATCACTAGGGATTTGATGCGCGGTGCGACTCGGAAATCTCTAGCAGCCGCGAGTGGACTCGCTGTTGGTTTTCGCCCCACCGTCAAGCATAACCCCTATTGATCGGTGGCTCTGTCGGCAACGGCAATCAAATGCGCCAGGTATAAGCAGTTTGTACAGCTGATTGGACTTTCGCGCTATGTGTCGCGACCGTCTGGGATCGGGGCTTCCACTGCGCCCTCTGACCTTGGTTCTCTTTTGGCAAAATGATCACCGCAGCGCCGACGCAGATTGATCCCTCGATGTACGAGAATTGGCGCGGAAGCGCGCTTGGGCGCACAACTGATGCCCGCGAACGGGAACTGCTGCTCGATCTGATCGGAGATGTCACCGGGCAGGTGATTCTCGATGTCGGTTGCGGTGACGGCGAGCTTGCTGTCGAGCTATGGAAGCGGGGTGCGAAGATTACTGGTATCGACGCGTCGACGCGGATGATAGAGGTTGCCCGCGAGCGTGCGCGACAACATCGCGCCGACCTCACGTTCGACGTGGCAACGGCCCAGGCGCTCCCTTTTCCGCCGAAGGCGTTCGACCTCGTCGTCGCGGTGACGGTCCTCTGCTTCATTGAAGACGGGGCATCGACCCTGCGCGAAATGGGACGTGTGCTTCGCCCAGGTGGCCGCCTGGTCATCGGTGAATTAGGAAAATGGAGTACCTGGGCCGCGGGACGGCGCATGCGTGGTTGGCTCGGCAACCCAGTGTGGCGCCACGCATGCTTCCGCTCAGCCCACGAGCTTCGGGATCTCGCCGACCAGGCCGGGTTTGTCGTCGAGACGTTGCGAGGCGCCATCTACTATCCGCCCTTTGGTCCTGCCGCACGGCTGCTCGGGCCGGTGGACCGCGATATCGCCCGCTTGACCACCTTCGGCGCCGCCTTCCTGGCGCTTGCTATCACCAAGCCGATCGTATAACGGCATTATTGATACCAGACCGGTATCGATGATCGACCATGAAATTTATGCCGCCGCCGGCCGCTCTCGAATGACATTGTAGACGCTCACAACCGAGACGCTGACGGCTCCCGCATCTGTTGTCGGGTGTAAGTACCTTCAACGTCCAGTTCAGCGACGCGCTTCGTGCCCTCGAGATGCCTGGACGCCCAAGGTGCTTTCCTTGCCGCTTGTGCTAGTCACTCAAGTTGCCGCTCGCGCCTCAAGTCCAACTCAAACTCGGCTACGGTCATCAGGACCCAGCATCAACTTGCCACCGTCACAAACAGGTACGCAGGCCGCGGCACAGCGTCACTTGTCGCCATGCAAGGGCACTATCTTATTTTTTCAATGGCTTGCGGCATTTTTTTTCAGAAAACAACCGGCAATTGCCCGACGAACTATCAAGAAGTTGCTGCGTAATTTTCTGAACGATTTTAGAGTTTGCCATGCGTTCAGAACACCTGCACGCTTTTCAGGTATGCAACACCACAAAGTGGAAGGTGGCGGCGCTACGAAAACCGCCCCCGATCGCCACTCGCGTGCGAAACGCCACCGGACTCGTCGTGGCCAAAGCAGTTTTGTACCATCGCATAGGTCGGCTACGGCCCCTTTAACCGACCGAATCCGCTCGTGACGAGATGGCGGAAATACCGGACATTCTCGAAGGTTCGAGAATGGTTGAATTGCTGCACCGCGAAAGACAGCAGTCGACCCGAAACCGTGTGCATCCACGGAACAGACCGTGCCTGGCTAATAGCGCACGGCCGGCGTTTCGATCTTCAAGCCGTTACCACGACTCATCATGTAAAGCTCGAGATTGACGTATTCATCCGCACCTGCCTTTCCATAACGCGACCGCAAGAGATTCTCGCACTGGCGAAATCGCGAATGTGTGCCGTTGACGCGCTGATTCGCCAACCGGAAGGTCGGGAAGCCGTTCAACTGACCCTTTGACAGGATCTGCGCGCGAAGCCTCACACCTACGTAATACACATGGCAATGGGCGCAGGCCATATCCATCTGACCCCGGCGGGTTTCAAAATAGGCTTTGCCCTTGCGCACGAACGGGGCAATTGGCCCGACGGTATTCACGTTCACTCTTTCGCCCTTTGCCAGATTGCGCACGAACGTTTCCAGGGCGATAGCCTTCTTGCCGTCGTATTTCATCGGCGCGTTACCCAGGTGCTCCCTTGAACACGCATGGATACGGCCTTGAAGGGTAATAGGCCTTTGCGCTTGCTCATCGAACTTGGGGAACATGGCGATGCTTTTGGCGTTCAGTTCTTCGCCATCGTTGCCATGGCAGCTCGCGCAGGACTTGCCGTTGTCGCCTGCTTTTTTGAAGTAATCCCTTCCTGTGTCAACCACAAGATATCCAGGATTGGCGAACTCGTCGTCCTGCATTTCCCTGGCCTCCTCGGACAGCCACTGGTAGCCTGATTTCGGCTCGATGGCGTGCACCCATGACAAGGAGACCAAGGCGGTCGTGGCGAGCATCAACGTGGCGCAGAATCTTCTCATGCCGAATCGGACTACTTCAAAGTGACCAGATAAGCGACGAGGTCTTCGATCTCCTGGGCAGTCAGCAGGGTTTTGCCCCGGAACTTCTTCTTGACGTTCTTGAGGTACTTCGGGTTGCGGTAGTAGCCGGGCATGATTGTGGCTGGATTGACTTGCTTCGCATCGACTATCCGCAGTCGAATCTCGCCTTCGGACAAGCGTTTACCGACCCCCATCAGCGGAGGACCGATCTCACCGGGAAATTCCGCTTCGGGAATCGGCAATGCGTGGCAAGCGATACAATTACCTTTCTTGCGTTCAGTACTGAGTAGACGGCCTCGAGCCGCGTTTCCCCGTCGACCGCCGATGGGTGTTGTGATCGCCAGGTTCTTTACTGTCCATTCGTAATAGGGCTCCATGTCAGCGGACACCGAATCGCCCGCTGCCAGGGCGCGCGTACTGAAGCTCGGTGACAGGAGGAACAGGGCGAGTATTGCGGGACCGAGACTCGCGCCACGGCTGGTGCATTCGGCACCCCACTCTTGGTCCGGCTGACCAGTCATTGGTTGAATTTACTACAACTTCGAATTCACTGCGCCTTTGTATAAGGCACTCCGTTGTGGGAGATTGCAGTTTTTACAACGTCCGACGACCGCTTCGGTGGCCAACGCGGAAATCGTGTGGTGAGTCGCAGCAAGATCAGACGATTGTCAGCAAAGTCGGTACAGAGGCCATCCCATCCCGGCGGATTTCGTCGGCTTAGGGGGCTACAGCCAACCTATTGAGGCGGTTTCAAAACTGGCTGGATGATTTGTGGGGAATGGCAACGGCCAGCAAAGTCTTGGGGGGGGGAGGTGCCCTACCGGACAAAGGCAGCTGGTTATTAACCCTGCGCCAATATCCTCTGGACCGTGCCCACCCCAATACCAACATGATTCGCGATCCGCTTAATCCCCATTCCCTTTTTTGCGGGCCTGTCTGACGCGATACTCGACACGGGCCGAAACACGGGGTCTTGGGCCCTGGCGTGGGCGAGACCGGCTTTCACGCGTTCCTGAATCATCGCCCGCTCGAACTCCGCAAACACACCCAGCATCTGGAATAAGGCTTTACCAGACGGTGTACTGGTATCTAGCCCCTGCTGGTGCAGATAAAGATCGATGCCCTTCTCGTGGATGTCGCCCAGGAAGCCCACGAGCTGCTGCAGGCTGCGCCCCAGACGGTCTACCGACCAGGACATGATGAAAGGTCGAAGTCCTTCCTCACAACGTCCTGCAGGAGCTTGTCAAACGCCGGACGGGAGGCTTTCGCGCCAGACACTCCCCGGCCCCCCCCACCCATGAATTAGTTGATCGCCTGCCTGCCACGGCGTGACGGGGCGAGGCGGGGTTTCTAACGCTGTTTCCAGGTGTTTAGCTCTGTGGTGCTAATATTGTCGTGGCGATGCGCCAGCAAGAACGACAAATCACTTATGCACTTCGCAGTCGTGAGTTCGAACTGGAGCATGAGCGGGCATCTGACTCTTGGGGTGAGTTTAAAGCGATTGCTGGGTACGGTCTTAATTATGCCCTTTTTGACTTGACCACGCGGTGGGGAATGGCGCCGGGACGAGCATTGACAATCATGTTGCTGCTTATTCCGATCTTCACGATACCTTATACGGTAGCTCTTCTAAAACCAGGCGAGGACGGCATCTGGCAACATTGGGCAACGGATCGTTCGCGTAGAGATTTGGGCAGAGAACAGCCGGCGCTGCTAAAACTACGGGGGTTATACGCTGTTAACGAGGCACTATACTTCAGCCTATTATCCGCCTTCCACATTGGTTGGCGCGATCTCAATGTCGGTAACTGGATTGCGCGTATACAACCCCGTGAATACACGCTAGGCGCATCCGGTTGGGTCCGTACCGTCTCCGGCATTCAGTCCCTGATCAGCGTTTATCTGCTGGCGATTTGGGCGCTGACTTATTTTGGGAGGCTGTTTGAGTGAGTAGCATTCGGGAGGTAGCCATGCTTGTCCGCGTCGTTTTTCTTGTGCACGCCCTGGTGCCGGGCCATACAAAACAAACAAACCATATACCGAGGATATGAGGATGTCCGACGAAAATGAAAACTTGCCGGAGTTAGAAGTAGAACTGTTACGCCAGAAGAACCGTGAACTAAAAAAGCAAGTTCAGTGGCTAAGAAAATTCAATATTGCTCATTGGGTGGCCGGAACTTTAGGGCTGATTATATTTTCGCAAGCCCTCTCGTTCGGTCGATGGAATGAATTTACATCGGTGAAGAATAACTTCAATAATCATTCGTGGCTCCTGGCAGGATGTGGTTTAGCCTTGATGTTCATTGCAGTAGCGGTTTTCGCACTTCATAAAAGACTTGAGAGAGTAGAAATACGTGTCGTAAGTAGAAACACATAATCAAGTGCTCGACCTGTTTTGCCGCAGCAATAAACTAAGAGGCGTTTGAAAACCGCTGGATGGTTTGTAATAGCAATGGCAATCGAAGGCCATGGGGGGTGCCTACCCGGTCCGTACAGCGCAAGTCGCCGAGCTGCTGCATAGTGCGCAAACACTATGCACAGCACCTGAAACGCTCACCCCGTAGCAATCAGTCACTTACGACGCAAAGCTACGCTGTGTGTGGTGATTTCCGGTAGGAGTGTCGCGTACAGGTAAGGAATTCGACCAGTCTTGGCATGGCCCTCTGCTCTGTTTGATAACTCAATAAATGGTGGGTGAGGGACGGCGCTATCCCTCACGTTCTCCCCCACAGTCAAGCGTAAGAACACTAGATTACGCAGTCTCTCAACCCCCCAGGAACAGACCGAACACGATCCACGCTGTTTGGCGGCAAAGCACGACTTAGCGGACGCTGCACCACACAACGCAGCGAATCGGCTACCGGGTGGTGGATCGGAGCCTTTAGGTGGTCGAGATTGCGCGCCGACGCGCCCGTCGAATGTGTTGCGGAGACTCCCCGGAAATCCAGCCAGAGTTTTCAACAGCCTCAGTCAAGATCGGTGGATCAGGCGGTGCATCACGTTGGCGCCAGAAAGTCGATGAGGTGCCGGCATGTTTGCGTTAGCGAGGAAGCATTCCGATACCCAATAAGGAGGGTGCGAGTCGCCCATGCCTCGTTTAGCTCCACCGCCGCGATATTCGCCGAGCCGAGATAAGGGAGGACGACGCCTTGGGGCAGAATTGAGACACCTAATCCAGCCTAAATCATTCTCCGCACCCCCTCGAAGCTCAGCACGTTCACGCGTGTCCGTACCGATTCGCCTAGCAATTCGGCCGCGGAACGGATTCGCGCCTGCAAGGAACTGTCGTCCTGCAACCCGACGTGGTCGAAAGGCAGGGCTTCCGCCAAAGTGACAGAATCCTTAGTCGCACTCTCTCCGGCGCAGCGTGGTATCGATCGCCTGGCCCGCATGCGGGTAAGCCGCGAGCTCGGCCATGAGCGCGAACAGATTACCGCCGTGTACTTGGGACGGTAGATGTTAGGGAGAGCAAGCTACCCCATGTCCACAGGTGAATCCTGACAGCGAGACCACTGAACGAATGTAGTGGTACGCAAGTGTCGATCACTGAACAACAGCTCCAGGATTGGCTGGGATATCGGCGGCCCGGCGACCTAGAGCGCTTTCTGCAGAGCAAAGGTGTCGCCTACTGGCGTGCCAAGGGCGGCGAAATCGTTACTCCGCTGGCTAGACCACGTAAAAGAAAGTTTCAGCAACTGCCCCCCGGCGTCTATTTTGACCGCTGTCGCTACGTGCTACGGCGCCTGAACGGCGAACCGGTCAAGCCGGGCGCGCTTGGCGGCCGACGATGCGCCGCTTACGGCTGTCTGGAGCGCGTATCACCAGTACATTGGACGCTCCGAGGGGACTATCGAGTGGCTGTGCGGTGAATTCGTGGCCTCGCAAAAATGACAAGGATTCAAGACGCACACGCGCTACCAGTGGACGAAGTACAAAAACAACATCTCCGGCGCCTTGTTAAGCGACAGTTCGCGTCTCGGCGCCCTGGAACTGCACAGGGTCAACCCCGGGTTGCTACGTGGGTATCTGGACGCACGCAGCGCTCCGGTCATGGCAAACCGCGAGCTCGGTTTTCTATCATCAGTTTTCGCGTGGGGCATCGGCCGCGATATGGTTCGGAACAAAGACGGACGGGTGCTGCTGGAAAACCCCTGCAAGGCCGTCGAACGTAACAAAGAGGCGCCCCGCAGCAGGTATATCACCGATGACGAATACCGCCGTTTGATCGAGTACGCGCCGATTCGCGTGCAGATCGCCATGGAATTGGCTTACCTGTGCCGTATGCGCCGCGGCGAGGTACTGTCGGCGAAAAAGTCGCAAGTATTGCCCGAGGGCTTCGACACGTTACGCACGAAAGGGTCAAAGGACACCGTAACCCAATGGTCGCCCCGGCTACGACAGGCTGTGGAAGCCGCTCTCTCGCTGCCTGGTGTTGGCTCTGTCTGCCTGCTACACGACAAGCGCGGCCAGCCGATAAAAGACACGACGCTGAACGCAGCGTTTGAGAAGACGAAGCGGGCAACTAGGCTAATGGATTTGACGTTTCACGATATCAAAGCGAAAGGCGTCTCAGACGCCACCGGATCGAAAAAGGGTGCCGGCGGCCACAAGTCCGAAGCAATGGTGCTGGTCTACGACCGTAAAAAGCTTGTGGTACCGCCGACAAGATGAATCCAGCTCAGCCTTAGGTAATAGTTTTCTGAATATTTCAGAAATTTTCTGAATTTCTGCTGAATTTGCCTCGTAAACTATTGAAATAAAAGAGCGACAAATTATTTGTCGATATCGCCCATGCACAGGTATTTGACTTCGAGAAACTCCTCGATGCCGTACTTGGAACCTTCGCGACCCAGGCCCGATGATTTCATACCGCCGAACGGCGCGACTTCAGTGGAGATAATCCCGGTATTTATACCGATGATGCCGTACTCCAGCGCTTCGGACATGCGCCAGATGCGGCCAATGTCGCGGCTGTAGAAATACGCCGCCAGGCCGAACTCCGTGTCGTTGGCCATGCGCACGGCATCAGCTTCGGAGGAGAATTTGAACAGCGGCGCCATCGGTCCGAACGTCTCGTCGTTGGCGACCTGCATATCGGAGGTTACGCCGGTCAGCACGGTGGGCTGGAAAAATGTGCCGCCCAACTCGTGACGCGCACCGCCGATCGCAACCTGCGCGCCCTTGCCCAGCGCATCGGCGATGTGCTCTTCGACTTTCTCCACCGCCGACATGTCTATCAACGGACCCTGCGTCACGCCATCGTCCATGCCGTTGCCAACTTTCAGGCCACTCACGGCAGCGGTAAACTTGTCCGCAAAGGCATCATATATGCCCTCCTGCACCAGCAGCCGGTTGGCGCACACGCAGGTCTGCCCCGTGTTACGGTACTTCGACATCATCGCGCCCTGCACCGCTGAGTCCAGGTCGGCATCGTCGAACACGATGAACGGTGCGTTACCGCCCAGTTCCAGCGACAGTTTTTTAAGCGTCGCGGCACTTTGCTTCATCAGCGTGCTGCCCACCTCGGTGGAACCGGTGAAGGTCAGCTTTCGCACCACCGGATTGGACGTCAGTTCACCGCCGATGGCACCCGACGACCCGGTGACGATATTCAGCACGCCGCTGGGAATCCCGGCTCGCTCTGCCAGCACACACAGTGCAATCGCCGAGTAAGGCGTTGACGATGCGGGTTTGCAGACCATCGTGCAGCCGGCCGCCAGCGCGGGCCCCGCTTTGCGCGTCAACATCGCGGCTGGAAAATTCCACGGCGTGACGGCCGCGCAAACGCCGATCGGCTCCTTCACCACCACGATGCGCTTGTCCGCCTGGTGCTGAGGAATGGTGTCGCCGTAAATGCGCTTGCCTTCCTCGGCAAACCATTCGATGAACGAAGCCGCGTAGCCGATCTCGCCTTTTGCCTCCGCAAAGGGTTTGCCTTGCTCGGCGGTCATGATTTTGGCCAGATCTTCAGCGTTCTCGTGTAGCAGATTGAACCAGGCCCGCAGCAACCCTGCACGCTCGCCGGCTGTTTTGGCGCGCCACGCCGGCCAGGCCGCGGCAGCCGCATCGATAGCCCGGCGTGTCTCCGCCGCGCCCATGCGTGGCACGGTGCCGAGAGTCTCTCCGGTCGCTGGATTGTTCACGTCCAGCGTGCCGTTGTCGTCGGCGGCCAGCCACTCGCCCCCGATCAGGCAGGTCTGGCGCAGCAGGTCGGGATCTTTGAGTTGCAGCATGTCGTGTTCTCCGAATGTTACCCAGGCGGCACGCGCGGAACCGAGTTCGCCACGACGCCAGAACTGAAAGGTCACAGTATACCGGTATCGGTGTTTCCGCTGCGCCACCTACCGCTCAGCAATTGATCTAATCGATTGTGCCTGCCTCGCGCAGGCTGCGCAGCTGCGCGTCATCGTAGTGCAGGATTTCGCGCAGTACCTCATCGGTATGCTGACCGAGGGTTGGCGGCGCACACCGGTATTCGGGTGGGGTGCGCGAGAGCTTCAACGGGCTGGCGGGCAGGTGTACTTCGCCTGCGAGCGGATGCTCCAGCGCAACCTCCATTTTGCGGTGCTTAACCTGCGGATCGGCGAACACCTGATCGAGCGAATTGATCGGGCAGCAGGGAACGCCGGCGCTCTCGAGTGCTCGCAGCCAGTGTCCGCTGCTTTGTTCGCTCAGCCTGGCGGCGAGCAACGGGATCAGTGCCTCGCGGTTGCGTACACGCTTTTCGTTCGCTGCAAAACGCCCGTCATCGGCCAGTTCCGCTGTCCCCAACAACTCGCACAGACGCCGGAATTGCGTGTCGTTGCCTACGGCCACGACGATATGGCTGTCGCTGGTGGCAAACACCTGGTAAGGCACGACGGTCTGGTGTGCGTTACCGGCTCGCTTTGGCGCTTCCTGTGATGCCAGGTAGGCGGTCGCCTGATTGGCCATGAACGCTACCTGGCAATCGAGCAACGCCATATCGATGTACTGTCCGACGCCGCTGCGTTCCCGATAGGCCAGCGCTGCCTGGATGGCAATGGTCGCGTAGAGCCCGGTGCTGATGTCCGCCACGGCTACGCCGACCTTTTGTGGTCCGCCACCAGGTAGATCGTCGCGTTCGCCGGTCACGCTCATGACGCCACCCATGGCCTGCGCCACGAAATCGTAGCCCGGCCGGTGTGCATACGGACCGGTTTGCCCGAACCCGGTGATCGAGCAATAGACCAAGCGCGGATTCAGATCCGCCAGCGATGCATAGTCGAGGCCGTACTGCGCCAGTCCGCCCACTTTGTAATTTTCGATCAGCACATCGCTTTGAGCAGCCAGGGCGCGAATCACTGCCTGACCGGCGGGCACCGCGATATCGACCGTGACCGAGCGTTTCCCGCGATTCGCGCACACGTAATACGCTGCTTCCGTCGTGTCCTCGCCGTTCGCGTTCCGCACATAGGGCGGCCCCCACGCGCGCGTGTCATCACCGCGCCCGGGGCGTTCGATCTTGATCACATCCGCGCCAAGATCAGCGAGTATCTGCGCGCACCAGGGCCCGGCGAGAATACGGCTCAGATCCAGCACCCGAACGTTCGACAGCGCACTTTCGTTCACCGCGATTCCGCGTCGCGCTCGCGCGACTCTGCAGCCCCGGCAACCCGCGCGATCACGCAGTGAAGGCCTGGATGCCCGTTTGCGCGCGGCCCAGGATCAACGCATGAATATCGTGTGTGCCTTCGTAGGTGTTGACCGCTTCCAGATTCAGCATGTGACGGATCACGTGGTACTCGTCGGCGACGCCATTACCACCGTGCATGTCGCGTGCGGTACGGGCGATGTCGAGCGCCTTGCCGCAATTATTACGCTTCAGCAGCGACACCGCTTCGGGCGCCGCCTGCCCGGCATCGAATAACCGACCCAGCCGCAGGCAGGCGTGCAGGCCCAGGGTGATTTCGGTCTGCATATCGGCGAGTTTTTTCTGCACCAGCTGGTTGGCGGCCAGCGGGCGGCCGAATTGTTTGCGTTCCAGGACGTAGTTGCGTGCAGCGTGCCAACAGAACTCGGCCGCGCCCATGCTTCCCCAGGCGATGCCGTAGCGGGCGCGGGTCAAGCAACCGAAGGGACCCTTGAGTCCGGCGACGTTCGGCAACAGGTTCTCCTCCGGCACAAACACGTTGTCCATCACGATCTCGCCGGTCAACGAAGCACGCAGGGAAAACTTTCCCTCGATCTTCGGTGTCGACAATCCCTGCATGTCCCGTTCCAGCAGAAAACCCCGGATAACCTGTTCATCGTCTTTGGCCCAGACCACGAACACATCGGCAATCGGCGAATTGCTGATCCACGTCTTGCTGCCTTTCAAACGGTAGCCGCCATCGACCTTGCGGGCACGGGTCTGCATGCCGCCCGGATCGGAACCGTGGTCGGGTTCGGTCAAGCCGAAACAGCCGACCCACTCGCCGCTCGCCAGTCTGGGCAGGTACTTTTCACGCTGCGCCTCCGTACCGTATGCATGAATCGGGTACATCACCAGGCTGGATTGCACACTCATCGTCGAACGGTAGCCGCTGTCGACACGTTCTACTTCGCGGCCGATCAAGCCATAGCAGACATAGCTGAGACCGGCGCAACCGTATCCCTCGATCGTCGACCCGAGCATGCCGAGCTCACCCATCTCGTTGAGGATTTCACGATCGAAACGCTCGTGGCGGTGCGCTTCGAGCACACGCGGCATCAGCCGCTCCTGGCAGTAGCGGTTGATGGAGTCCTGCACCATGCGCTCATCGTCGGACAGCGCCTGTTCGAGCAGCAGCGGGTCCTGCCATTGAAAGTCGGCTCGGGTTGCCATCGTGAGACCTCCGCGATTGCGCAAAGCGTTAAATTCTAACTGAATTCGTGTGTAAACTTGCGGCCGTGCCACACAGGAGTTGATTCATGGCCGGTTCTTCCACCAAAGCGATCGTCGCCGCGCTGGTCGGCAACGCGCTCATAGCCGTCACCAAATTCACCGCGGCAGCGGTCACCGGCAGCTCGGCAATGTTTTCCGAGGGCATTCACTCCGTGGTCGACACCGGTAACCAGGTGCTGCTGCTGTTCGGTCTACGCCAGGCTAGCAAACCGCCTGACCAGCACTTCCCGTTCGGGCACGGCAAAGAGGTGTACTTCTGGAGTTTTGTCGTCGCGATCATCATTTTCGCACTGGGCGCTGGCGTCTCGATCTACGAAGGTGTCGAAGCGATGCGCCATCCGAGTCCGGTCGAGAACGCCGTGGTCAACTACGTGGTGCTGTGTCTGGCCATCTTGTTCGAGGGATTCGCCTGGGCGTTCGCGTTTCGCGAGTTCAACAAATCAAGAGGCGAGCTCGGTTACTTCGAAGCGGTCCGCAAGGGCAAGGATCCAACCATGTTCGTCGTGCTGTTCGAAGATACCGCCGCGATGCTGGGGTTGCTGGTCGCGCTGGCCGGCATTGCGCTTGCGCAGACCACGGGCAACCTGTACTTCGATGGTCTGGCTTCGATAGCGATCGGCGCCATCCTGGCCGTCACCGCCGCCTGGCTCGCTTACGAAACCAAGGGTCTGTTAATCGGCGAAAGCGCCAACCGTCCGGTCGTCGAAGGTATTCGGCGCTTGGCCCGGGCACGCAGTGAAATCGTGTACGTCAACGAAGTGCTCACCATGCATATGGGACCGGCATTCATCCTGGTGAACCTCAGCGCCGATTTCAAGGACGGTTTGCCGGCCGGACAGATCGAACGCACGATTGCAGCGTTGGACCGGCAGATCAAGCGCGAGTACCCCGAGGTGCAACGTGTGTTTGTCGAAGCAGAGTCCAAACCGGCGCCACAGCCGCAGGCTTGAACCGACGGACGTATCCACAAGCCCCGGCTAGTGTCGAGGAACCTTACGGTCGGATCCAGGGAGAACCTCCTGAAACTAGCTAACCAATTGAAATAATAATAATAATTTTGATGGGCACGGTATTTGCTGTATTCAAGTTAACCGTTGGTATCATCCACGGTTAGCGTGCGGACACGCGAGAGATCGGGTGTCAGCACGTGTAAGCCTCGGCCAACTTGTGTAATGCTCCGTTGAAGTTCCCGCTTCCGGAGCATTTTTTTTAGCTTGCTACAGCGACTGGCAGTTCGTTGTATTGAGTGACCGTCTTCATGCAACATGCGGAGCCATGGTCGACATTGACGGGCATTCCCTGACTCTCGATACGTTTCGCGATGCAGTGCACGGCGGTGAAGAGTGCCGCCTGCGGGACGAGGCCCGGCAGCGCATGCAGGCAGCTCAGGACACCGTGGTACGCGCTACCGAGCGCGGCGAGCCGGTGTATGGAGTGAACACCGGATTCGGTGACCTTGCGGGCGTAAACATCCCGGCTGAAAAACTTCGCTTGCTGCAACGGCGTCTGGTGCTGAGCCACTGCGCCGGCATCGGCGATCCATTGCCGGATGCTGTGGTGCGCGGCATGCTGCTGCTGCGCGCCAACACCCTGGCGAGTGGTCACTCCGGCGCCCGCCCGCTGCTGGTTGACGCGTTGCTAACGCTTTTGAACAGCAACATTCTGCCGCTGATCCCAAGCCGCGGTTCGGTTGGCGCCAGTGGCGATCTCGCGCCCCTCGCTCACCTCGCTGCGGTGCTGCTGGGGGACGGTGAAGCAACAGTCGAGGGCAAACGCAGGGCTGCCCGGGAAGCGTTGAGCGCGGCTGGTATCGAACCACTGACGCTGCAAGCCAAAGAAGGGTTGGCCCTGATCAACGGCACGCAGGCGATGACCTCGCTGCTGGCCCTGGCCGTGATCGACGCAACACGGCTGGCGCAACTCGCCGACCTGATCGGCGCAATGGCGACCGACGCCTTGCGTGGCACCGACACGGCATTCGATCCGCGTCTGCACGAGGTGCGTCCGCATCCCGGTCAGCGTGCCAGCGCAGCCAATGTCTGGGGACTCCTGCAAGGCTCGCAGATTCGCGAATCGCATCGCAGCGGCGACGTGCGCGTGCAGGATCCGTACAGCATCCGCTGCATCCCGCAAGTACATGGCGCCATACGTGACATAGTCGATGACGTGGCGCGCAAAGTGGTCATCGAAATGAATGCAGTGACTGACAATCCGCTGGTGTTTCCTGAGCAGGATGAGATCCTCTCGGGCGGCAATTTTCACGGCGAGCCGATGGCGCTGGGTGCGGATATTCTGGCAATAGCGATCGCCGAACTCGGAACCATCAGCGAACGACGCATTGAAAAACTCACTAACACTGCATTTTCCGGGCTGCCGCCGTTCCTGATCGAAGACGCCGGTTTGAATTCCGGGTTCATGATGGCGCAGGTGACAGCGGCGGCACTGGCCAGCGAGAACAAAACGCTGTGTCACCCGGCATCGGTCGATTCGATTCCTACATCCGCGGATAAAGAGGACCACGTTTCCATGGGTATGTGGGCCGCGTTGAAACTGCACGAAGTCGTGCGCAACACTGAACGCATACTGGCTATCGAACTGTTGTGCTCAGCACAGGGCATCGATCTGTTGCGTCCGTTGCGTTCCAGTGCGCGCATCGAAGCATTGCACAAGGAATTCCGTCAGCGCATTCCGACGCGTGCCAGCGACCGTGAATTGAGCAGCGAAATAGCCAGCACCGTCGAATTCGTGCAGCAACTGGTGGAGCCGCTGAGGGAATTGCGGTGACTCGCCAGGCTCGGGAAACAGCCCTTCTCCCCTTCACGGGAGAAGGGTTTTCAGGATGAGGGGCTTTTTTGCAGACTATGGCCGACCCGCCAGCACAACGTTTTCGAACGGACCGCCCGCGATACCGCTGAATTGCGGACTTTCACACTCGGCCGGGATTTCGTGCAGCCCCGCGAAATCGAACAAGCTCCGATCAAGCAGATGCGCGGGTACCGCGTTCTGCAGGCTGGCGAAAATCACGTCGTCGCGCCGCGGATGTTCACTGCGCCAACACGACAGCATCGTCTTGATGTGTTTGCGCTGAAGGTTCTCCTGCGAACCGCAGAGGTCGCACGGGATAATCGGAAACGCCATGGCGCGCGCATAACGTTCTATATCGCTTTCCGAGCAATAGGCAAGCGGCCGGATGACAACGTGTTTGCCGTCGTCGCTGCGCAGTTTCGCCGGCATCGCTTTCAACTTGCCGCCGAAGAACAGATTCAGAAAAAACGTTTCGATGATATCGTCGCGGTGATGACCCAGGGCGACCTTGTTCGCGCCCAGTTCCTTTGCCACACGGTAAATAATCCCTCGCCGCAGGCGGCTGCACAGACTGCAGGTGGTTTTGCCGGAAGGGATTTTTTCCTTGACGATGCTGTAGGTGTCCTCAGCGGCGATACGGTAGCGGACTCCGAGCGATTCCAGGTACCCGGGCAGTACATGTTCGGGAAAGCCCGGTTGTTTCTGATCCAGGTTCATGCCGATCAGTTCAAAGTCAACCGGCGCGCGCGCCTGCAATGCCAGCAGCGTATGCAGCAACGTGTAGGAGTCCTTGCCGCCGCTCAGACACACCAATACCACGTCACCGGCTTCAAGCATGTTGAAATCGCCGATCGCCTTGCCGGTCAGGCGCTGAAGACGGCGCTCCAGGCGTTTGAAATTCGTCGAACCCTTCATCGCGACATTCCGCTCTCTAACAATCTCCGCGGATGGTAGCACAGCGCTTTCGTGCCAACGCGGGCGGTCAGTCGGAAACGACGGCCGTAGCTTCGATCTCCATCAGCCATTCGGGTTTCGCCAGGCCGTTGACGATCAGCCCGGTAGACACTGGATACACGCCTTTCAGCCATTTGCCGATCACCCGGTAGACGGCGTCACGATATTCGCGGTCAGTGATGTAGACCTGAATGCGGCAGATGTCCTGCAACCCGCTGCCGGCCTCTTCCAGCAACTGCTTGACATTGCGCATGGCCTGCTCGGTTTGCGCAGCGGCATCGCCCGCACCGAGGACGTTACCGTCGAAATCGCTACCGACCTGGCCACGCACGAACACGATATTGCCGGCACGCACCACCTGGCAAAAATCGTTGTCAAGCGACTGCTCAGGATAAGTGTCCCTGGTATTGAATTTCCGCAAACGTGTATGCGTCGTCATCTTCGTATTACTCCATAAGTCAATCGACAGCCACGCAGTAATTCATCAACTTGCACTTGCCTGCGCGGAATGCAGTAGCAGCTTGAGGTGACAAGCAAATCGGCCGCTGCAGCCAGCTGGTCGCCACCCTTTTGCTGCGGACAAAAAAACGCCGGCCAACGCCGCTTGGGCGCGCAGGCAAAGGATAGAATCGGCTTGATCTGTATGCCGTCCATCACCGCGCACTGCCGACCTGGCAGTCACGCTGAGCTCATCGATCGCAGTCCGAGCAGTTCAATAAATTGCTGCAGGCTGCTCGAGCAACGTTTCTGTTGCGTGTCACCAACCGGGAAGAGATGTTTCAATTGTTTCTGAAGGCGACCCGTAACGCTTCCAGGACCGGCGTTCGTGAATCGCGCGCCAAACCCAGATAGTCGCAATATGCCCCCAGACTGGCGCCGAATGACTCCACCGCACGCTCTTCCGATATCGCTACGGGTTTGTTTTCCGTAAGCGATTCAAGCAGTTGTTGCGCCACCTGCTCGCAGGCGAGTTCCGCTTCGAGCACTTTCTCCCGGGCCTGGCGGCTGCCGGGTAGCTGCGTGAACACCGCATCGCTCTTGATATGCTCGCGCACGTTACGCAACGCTCCGATGACGACCCGGCGCCACGCTTCGACGCGCGAGTCCAACACCGCGATACGTTCGGGAAACAGCTCGCCACGCCCGCTGGCGGCATGCCAGGCACAGTACAGCAACAGATTCACATCCGCGCCATGGGTATTCTGCATAGTCAGCAGCGCGTCGGCGACGCCCGGTTGAGCGTAGGTTTTCAGTGAAAAATCCCAGAATCCGCTGGTCATGTTCGTGTCGGTTCACTCATCGCCACATTCTGCGTAAGAAGATCGAAACATCCCTCACCCCCAACCCCTCTCCTAGAGGGAGAGGGGAGCAGAGACCTCAACCCCGACCCCTCTCCGAGTAGAGAGACCGAGATGGATCTTCACCCCGGCCCACTCTTCCGGGGGGGCGAAAGACCCACGGTCAATCGTCTGTGACGCCCACCACGCTGAGAAAATCGCCGGGTTTGATCAATCCGGGAAAATGCCGGCCGGCTAGCAAACCGCTGCGTTTGGCGAAATATTCGGCCGGCGTTTCGCCGTTGCGATCGGTGCGGTGGACGCGTGCGACGAGGTCGCCCGCCTGTACACGCTCACCTAGCGCCACATGCATTTCCAGCAGACCTTCGTGCTCGGCCGCAAGGTAACAATCGCCATCCGGCATATTCAGTGCCACGCTCTCGCGCGCTACCAGTTCACCGTGTTTTATTCCCGCATACACCAGAAAATTGTGCACCCCGGTGGTTGCAACTTCGATGGTGTGCGGGGTAGTGGATCCGCCGCCGCCCAGTTCTGTGGAAACGAACACCTTGCCCATCTCTTCGGCAGCGGTGTCGTACATGCCGACGGCCTCCAGTTCCAGCATCATCATCGAGTACGGCGCCGCAAACGCGTGCATCGCAGCAACACAGCGTGCCTGCTGGTCTGCGTCCGCGAGCACATGCGCGCACGCGAACGGAACAAATTCCAGTGTCTTGCCGCCCGAGTGCAGATCAAGCACAAAATCGCTCATCGGTAACAGCACACGCTGAAAATAGTCGGCGATTTTTTCCGTGATCCCGCCGTCCGGTTTGCCGGGAAACACGCGGTTCATATTCCCGGCATCAATGGGAGAGGTCCGCCGCCCGGCACGAAATGCCGGGTAGTTCATGAACGGCACGATGATAACCCGCCCGCCGACCTGCGCCGCCTGCAGGCTGCCGGCCAGTTTGCTGAGTGCGGTAGGTCCTTCATATTCATCGCCATGATTGGCGCCAGTGAGTAAGGCCGTTGGTCCGCTGCCGTTCGCTATCACCGTGATGGGGATTGGAATCGAACCCCACGCCGAGTCGTCATGTGAATAAGGAAGTTTCAGGTGACCGTGCTGCACGCCCTGCCTGCCGTAGTCTATGTCGGTTGTTATTGGTGTCGGTTGCATTGCTGGCTACTTAGTGAACAGTTGACGGGGATAGTTGCAGAATGTCTCCGCACCCTGTTCGGCAATGCGGATGCTTTCGGTAATTTCCAGACCCCAGTCGTCCATCCACAATCCGCTCATGAAATGAAACGTCATGTTTTCCCGCAACACCGTTTTATCGCCGCTGCGCAGGCTCATGGTGCGCTCGCCCCAATCCGGCGGATAGCTCAGACCGATCGGGTAGCCGGCACGGTTGTCTTTGCGTATGCCGTATTTTTTCAACACCGCGAAAAACGCCTGCGCAATATCCTCACAGGTATTTCCGGCGCGCGCCGCCGAGAGGCCAGCTTGCATGCCCTCCAGCACAGCCTTTTCCGCATCGACAATTTTGCGCGGTGGCTTGCCCAGGTACACGCTGCGCGACAGGGGGCAGTGATAACGCTTGTGGACACCGGCGATCTCGAAGAATGTGCCGCTGTCGTTTGGGATCGGCTTGTCGTCCCAGGTGAGATGCGGCGCCGAAGCGTCCGCGCCGCTGGGAAGCAAAGGCACGATCGCCGGGTAATCGCCGCCATGTGTATCGGTGCCCGTTATTGCGGTCCGGTAGATCTCGGCTACGAGTTCGTTCTTACGCAGACCGGGCTCGACCATCTCGACGATTTTCGCATGCATCTTTTCGACGATGCGGGCGGCGATCTGCATGTACTCGATTTCCTGCGGCGACTTGACCGCACGTTGCCAGTTGACCAGACCGGTGGCGTCCACAAACGTCGCGCGCGGCAACGCCTCGACCAGGCACTGGTAAGCACGCGCACTGAAATAGTAGTTATCCATTTCCACACCGATACGCAATCCATCCCAACCACGCGCCGGCAGCACTTCTTCTGCCATCCAGGTCATGGCGTGCAGCGGCGGATTCATGACCAGATGGTCAGGGTAGCCAGCGATGTCGTCGTGGCCCATGTACACGGTGCGTCTGGCGCCATTGGCGTCCTGGCCGCGTCCGAACCACAGAGGATCGCCGTCCATCGCCACCAGCACACACTGATGCGTGTAAAACGACCAGCCGTCGTAACCGGTCAACCACGCCATGTTCGACGGATCGTAAACGATCAACAGGTCGACGCCCGCCTGCTGCATGGCGTCGCGCGTTTTCTGCAGACGCTCGGCATACTCAGCGCGGCTGAAATTCAACGATACTTGCAAGGCTTGATTCCCGTGGTTGCTTAACCCGTAGAAAAAGCGCTGCCCAGTCCCGCGCTTTGCGCGCGCTGACGTGCCAGCGTCGCAATCGCGGTGTCCTGCGCACCGGTTCCAGTCAAATCGCAAACGGTAATTTCATCGGTGCTGCAGCGTCCGTCATGATTGCCTGCCACCACCTCGCCCAGTTCCGGATATGTATCGTCTGCCCCGCAAACACCTGCGACAATGGCGTGATGTAACTCACCCAACACGCGGACCTGACTCAAACGATCGCAGTAGTAGCGCGCCACATTGAACACATCGGCGGCGATCTCGTTTTTGTGCTCCGCATCGGATCCCATCGCAGTGATGTGTTGCCCAGGCGATAAATCAACCGCGCGCAGCAGCGGGTGAACGCTGGGTGTAGTGGTAACGATTATGTCGACCCCGTCGACCGCCTGGCTCACCGCCGGCGCCGTGCTTACGTCCAGCTGCAGTTCGTCGCGCATCTGGGCCGCGCACTGCTCTGCTCTGGATGTGTCGCGCGCCCAGACCCGTACCTGCTCGACAGGTCTGACCAGAGTCAGCGCTTGTACCTGCAGCTTCGCCTGCACCCCCGCACCGATTACGGCAACCGATCGGGTATCTTCGCGTGCCAACCACTTGGCGGCCACGGCACCTGCAGCCGCGGTTCGCACATCGGTCAGGTAACCATTGTCCAGCAGCAACGCTTCTACCAGACCGGTCCTGGCGCTCAACAGCACCATCAAACCGTTGACGCTCGGCAAGCCGAGTTTCGGGTTGTCGAAAAAGCCCGGGCTCATCTTTACGGCAAAGCTGTCGACGCCCGGAATGTACGCGGTTTTCACGTCCAATTCGCCATTATGTTCGGCGATGTCCAGTCGCAGTATCGGCGGCATTACCACCGCACCGCCGGCCAGCGCACGAAAACAATTCTCCACACACTCCACAGCATCGTTGTCGAGCGCCACGCACTTGCGCAGATCGCGTTCATCGAGAATGGCTATTTCAGGCATTCGTTGGACTCCAGCACAAATCAGAGCGCTACTTCCTCACCGTTGATCAATCGCTGATGGAGGTGCATATCGATGTTGCCGCCACTCAACAGCACGAGCGTCGTGCCCGGGTCCTTCACCAGCCCGGCCAGCAGCGCCGCCATTCCCACCGCGGCACCGCCCTCGATGATCTGTCGCTCGTGCCGGTAAGCATGCTGGATCGCGGCGGCGATCTGCGCCTCGCTGACCAGCAGCGTCTCGTCCACGAAATCGCGAATCAGGCCAAACGTATACCGATTGTCTAACCCGATGCCGCCGCCCAGCGAATCGGCCAGTGTGCGAACTTCTTCCACGAAAACCGGTTTGCCGGCGCGCAGACTCTCGACCATCGCTGGACCACGTTCCATGCTCACACCGACGGTTCTGATCCCCGGGTTTATCGTTTTCAAGGTCAGAGCCACACCGCCCAGGAGTCCGCCACCCGATAGCGGTACAACCACTGTGTCGAGGCCCGGCAGGTCCTCGATCATTTCCAGCCCGAGGGTGCCCTGCCCGGCGATCACGTGCGGATGATCGAAAGGCGACAACAGCGTCATACCCTCCTCGGCGACGAGCCGCTGCACCTCCACTTCGGCGTCGTCCTGGCTGTTACCCGCGATGCGCACTTCGGCACCCAGCGCCGCGATGGCCTCGACTTTGTTTTTCGGCACCAGTTCGGACATGCACACTATCGCGCGGATACCGGCGGCGCGTGCGGCGAACGCCAGGCCACGTCCATGATTACCGGTAGAAACGCCTACCACACCCCGTGCGCGCTGCTCGCCGGTCAGTCGCATGACCGCGTTGGTCGCGCCGCGCAACTTGAAGCTGCCGGTGATCTGCTGGTGTTCCAGTTTCAGATACACCGGCACACCTGCAACCTCGCTCAGTGCATCTGACGCCTGCAACGGCGTGCGCCGTACCCGACCGTGCAGCCGATCGCGAGCGGCGTAAACATCGACAAGCGTTATTTGATCCATGATTCGAGCGACCTCCTCTTCGCGCCGACTATGCCCAATCCATCACCGATGACACAAGCGATACCTGGCGCGCGCTTGACAACAGCGATCGGTGAATTATATTTAACCAAATAGTTAAATGTGTGCCGGACGAATGACATCCGATTCATTGTCGATGACGTTCAGCGCCCTCGCCGATCCGACGCGACGGGCGATCCTGGAGCGACTACGCAGCGGTAAAGCGACCGTCGGCGAGCTCGCCGAGCCGTTCGAAATCTCATTGCCCGCGATCTCCAAACACTTGCGCGTGCTGGAAAAAGCCGCCCTGATAAACCGGGAAAACGCAGCTCAATGGCGACTGTGCAGTCTGGCCCCGGAGCCGATGCGCGAAGCCGACGCCTGGCTGTCCCGGTACCGCGAATTCTGGGAACACAGCCTGCAGCAGCTTGGGGAATATCTGAATAAATCGACAGGGGACAACGACGATGGTTGAACTCGCATCCGACATGATGCCCGATCGCGTATTGCAGCTGACACGGTATTACCCACACCCGCGCGAACGCGTGTTCGCGGCCTGGACGCAACCGGAACAGCTGGTGAAATGGTGGGGCCCGGAAAGCGTGCACATTGCGCATTGGAAATTTGACGTACGAGTGAACGGCAGTTGGGAAACCACAATGCGCAATCAGGACGGTAGCGAATTCTTCGTCAGCGGCAAGTACCTGGAATTAACGCCGCCGTCGCGACTGGCCTTCAGCTGGGCCTGGACCAACGATGGCGAACGCGGCCACGAGACCACGGTCACCGTGGAGTTCAACAAAAAAAACAACGGTACTGAACTGACCCTCACCCAGGAACTGTTCGAAACCAACGACGCGCGCGACCTGCACAATGAGGGTTGGAGCAGTTCGCTGGATTGTCTCGCGGAGCATTTGCGGGAGTGAGCAGCGTGGAATGGGGCGCCACGCCTCCGGTGAACGAATTCACCGCCGTCGCGGTGCCATCATCATGCTGGCCAGATCCTTGTCCATCTGATCGCGAGCGGCCGTGTACAGCTGATCGGAGGTATATTGCGAAGCCGGCATGGGCACGTAACGTTTTGTCTGGGTACTCGCATCGCGCCGGCGCGTCCGGTACAGCGCGTAGCACGTTAGAAAGCCCATCACCAGGGCGCTCTGCACGAACAACCCGATCTCCCCCAGCTGTCCCATGAACGCGCCGGCCAGCACCGGGCCACCCGCGGCCCCCACGCCATACGCCACCAGCATCACACTGGCGGTTTGAATACGCTGCTCGGGCGGCGCTCGATCGTTAGTATGCGCCGCGCACAGGGAATAGACCGTGAACGAAAAGCTCCCATAGATCGCCGCGGCGACAAACAACCAGGGTGCGGCGAACTGCGCCGCAATGGCAATCGCGATGCAGCACATGGTGGTTATCGCCGTCGCCAGCATGATGATTTTGCGGCGATCGAGGCGATCCGAAATACGGCCTATGGGCCACTGCAGCAACAGGCCGCCGAAGATCGCGCAACCCATGAACAGTGACGTTTCAACCAGCGTCAATCCCGTGCCTTGCGCAAACACGGGTCCCATACCGTGGAAGCTGGCGTTAACCATGCCCGCGCACACTGCACCGAGCACACCGAGGGGTGCCAGGCGGTAAAGTTCGCGCACATTACCGGGGTGTGGCTGCGTAGGCGGCGGTGCTTTCGCGCGGGTCATCAGCACCGGCAGCAGCGCCAGGGAAAAGACGATCGACACCAGGCTGAACAGATGAAATTTCGCCGGATCGGCCAGCGGCAGCAGGAACTGTCCGAGGCCCGCAAAAAAATAGTTGGTTATCATGTACAGTGACAGTACCTGTCCGCGGATTTCATTGCCGGCGCGCTCGTTCAGCCAGCTTTCCGTCACCATGATCATACCCGCCATGCAGAAACCCGACAGCGCGCGCATGATCAGCCAGGCGAGCGGCTCGACCCACAGCACGTGCAACAGCGCGGTGATCGACATGATCGATGCAAAGGCGGCGAACGAACGAATGTGCCCGGCCCGCGCGACCACACGCGCACCGAACAGACCACCCATCAACAGACCGAGAAAGTAGCTGCCCATGATGATGCCGGTGACTTCGGTCGGAAACCCTTCAAGGCGCGTGCGGATACCGAGCAAGGTGTTGAATAAGCCGTTGGCAAGCAGCAGCAGGCCGTAGCTCAGCAGTAGCGAAGCGAGCGAGCGCAGCGTCGTTAACATTCGGGACCCGACGGACATTCGTGACTAGGGCGGGATTGCCTCACTGACACTCGTTCAAAACACTGGCAAGTTTGTCCAACAGTTCGCGGGCCTCGGCTTCAGCGAATACCATCGGGGGTTTTATCTTCAGTACATTGTTATCGGGTCCGTCAGTGCTCATCAGCACACCTTCGTCGCGCATACGATTGACCACTTTGCCGGCCAGTGCCGTTGCGGGCTCGCGGGTGTCCCGATCGGTAACGAGTTCGACGCCAATAAACAATCCCGCGCCGCGCACGTTGCCAATCGCGTCGAAACGCTCGCGCAGGCCGAGCAGATTCTGCAACAGGAATTCACCCGTGGTTTGTGCGTTTGCCTGCAGATGCTCGCCTTCGATAACGTCCAGCACGGCATGCCCCACCGCGCAGGACACCGGGTTGCCGCCAAAAGAATTGAAATACTCCATGCCGTTCGCGAAGACGTTCGCTATCTCGGCCGTGGTCACCACTGCCGCGAGAGGATGGCCATTTCCCATCGGCTTGCCCAGGGTGACGATGTCCGGGATCACGCTTTGCAGTTGGAAACCCCAGAACCGGCTGCCAACACGCCCGAAACCGGTCTGCACCTCGTCAGCAATACACAAACCACCGGCAGCGCGTACCGCTGTATACACGTGCCGAAGATAGCCATCCGGCAACACGATCTGGCCGCCGCAGCCGGGCAGGGATTCGGCGATCAACGCCGCCGGCGACAGTCCCGCTTTGTGCATGACCTGCAGTTCCGCCTCAGCGTACGCCGCATACGCCGCGCCCGGATCCGGGTCGTCGCTGCGCACGATGCCGCGATAAACATCGGGCAGCGGCAGTTCGTGCACATGCGGCTTGCGCCCTTCACCACCGCGGCCCGCGTATTTATACGGACTGACATCTATCAAAGCAGCGGTATTGCCGTGATACGCCGCCTGCAGGCATAACAAATCCCGGTTACCTGTCACCGTGTGTGCTATACGCAATGCCAATTCGTTGGCTTCGCTTCCGCTGCACACGAAATAGCAGACGCGCAACGGTGCGGGCAGCAGCTCGGTCACACGTTTTGCGTAGTCGACAATCGACTCGTGAAGGTAACGGGTATTGGTGTTCAACTGCTGAGCCTGGTCGTGCAGCGCTGCGACCACGCTCGGGTGGCAATGTCCGACGTGGCTGATGTTGTTGACCGTATCCAGGTAACGCCGGCCATCGCTGGCGTAGAGGTGCACGCCGCGACCGCGCACGATCTTCAGCGGCTTCGTATAGCTCACGCTGAGCGAAGGGCCGATCACTTCGGCGCGCTCTGCCAACAGTTCCTGTACGCCGCGTTGATCTTGAGCGAACGCTTCGCAGGGAATCCCGAGCAACACATTGGGATCGGGACACACGCTTTTCCACACGTCCAGCTGACTGGCTGCGGCGACACCCGGAAAGGTGCCATGCATGTCCAGGTTGTCCACCATCAATTGCAGGTGCAGATGGGGCGCCCAATCGCCATTATGCGGATAGGTGCCGACCCAGCCGACACAGTCGCCCGCGGCCACGTCCTGTCCGGCCTGCACGTGCTCCAGCGTGGCCAGGCTCAAATGACCATAGAGCGTGTAAAAAACCTCACCGCCGACAGTTCGGTGTTGCAGAATCACGGTTGGGCCGTAGTCGAGACGTGCCGCATTGTTCTGCACACTGAACACACGGCCACCCAGCGGCGCCCGCACCGGCGTATCGGCGGGCGCAAACAGGTCGATGCCGAGATGTACCCTGCGGCGTTCGCCTTCGGCCTCCCCGTCGGCGAAATCGTCGCCGGTATAGACGCCACGCGCCTCGCCGTACAGGCCGATGCCGACACGCGCACCCACAGTGGCAAGACGTTTTTCCAATGCCTGACTGTACTCCGCAGTGCTTGCATGAGTGCGCGCCTCGTCCAAGTCGTCGCTGCCTTCGCTGAAACGCAGCACCAGCTTGGTGGCGGAAGCGAGATCGAAACCCAGCACCGGTGCGAAGTCACCATTCAGGGCGTCGAGGTGTGCGGCAACCGCTCTCGTGTTTGGCATGGGTTCACGGCCGCAAGCAGCGCGGAACGCGCCCAGCGCAATCTGCGGATGTATGACCCGCCATTGCGTAAGCAACCTGCGCACACCCTGCTGGCTGACCCTCAGATAATCGTTGTCGGGATTATCGCCACTGCGCCAGGCCGCAATGCATACGCTCAGGCACAAACGCATTGCTACCAGGTCATACAGCACCGCGAGCTCGTCATCGCCGAGCCCGATCTCCCGGTTGAAGCCTGCGACCACATCGCGCGCAGCGCTCAGTGGGTCGGCTTTGTTCATCAGTGCGTAAGCCATCGCGACAGCCAGCTCACATACCCGGGGCGCGAACAGCATGTCGCCGAAATCGATCAAGCCGGAAACCCGCCCGTCGGTCACCAGCACGTTGTGATCGTTTGCGTCGTTGTGGATTACCTGCGCCGGCAGCATGTCGTACTTCGCCAGCACAACGTGCCGGTAGCGGCCGATGAAATGAGCCACCAGCCCGCGAAGCTCTTGGTCAGCCACGCAGCCAAGATACGATTCAATGCGCTGCGCATCGCGTAAATCCCATAACAGGTCCCGGTGCGCGGCCGCGTGCCCGAAACCCTGCAGGGCACGTGTCACCCGCCCGAGAAAACTCCCCAGATCCTGCAACAGCGCCTCAGTGTGCGGCACTTCGGCCAACACGTCGCCGTCCAGATACGTGAGCACTCTTACGGCATGTTCAACACCGCGGGCCTCGCGAACACAGACGATGTCCTGACGGTCCGGTGTGCGACACACCCTAGGCATACCAAGTTCCGACGCGTGATGCGCGAGATGCAGAAGCGCCGCGTTTTGCAGTTCCAGACTGCGCAGTGGCTCGGCGCTGTTTGCGATCTTCAGCACGAAGCGGCCGCCCGGTGCCTCGATCAGAAAGTTCTGGTCGCGTTCACTGGCAAGAGACCGCGCGGCGCCGTCTATTCCGTACAGGGACTTCGCGATCTCTCGCGCACGGTCGCCATCAAACGCTGGCGGTGGTTGCGTAAGTGTGGAATTGGGGGCCGTCATTGCATCAGCCCGTGCAGTAAGGCAGGTCTCGTACTTGTGATGCAGGAATACTGCCGGATTCAGCCGCGCTCATTCAGTCCGGACGCTCGGCACCCAGGGATATGCGCTGCATGACACGTTGCCGACCGTGGTAATCGTTGATCGGATTGTGCTGACAGGCTCGATTATCCCAGAACGCCAGTGAACCGGCCCGCCAATTGAAGCGGCAGGTAAACTCGGGGCGCGTCTGATGCGCATACAACCACTCCAGCAACGGCGTGCTTTCCGCTTCGGTCATGCCCTCGAAACGAAGCGTGTGCGCACAGTTGACGTACAACGCCTTCCTGCCGGTCTCGCTGTGGGTACGCACTACCGGATGCACGGCAACGAACTCGTCACGAGCCGGATCGATTTTTGCGCCGTTGCTCATCCGATCGGCGCGTGTGAGGTTCGCCCCCGCTTTCGATGATACATTGACAGCCCGCAATCCTCCGAGCAGCTTCTGCATACCGGGAGACAAGGCTTCGTACGCCAGGTACATGCTCGCAAACAGTGTGTCGCCACCATACTCGGGCACTTCTTTTGCCAGCAACATCGTGCCCAGTGGCGGGGTCTCGAGATAGGACGTGTCCGAATGCCAGATACCACCGAAGTTGTTCCGCTCGTGCGCCAGCTTCTTCACTTCGATGATTTGCGGGTGTTCGGGCAACCCCTGCAACAGCGGATATTCGGAGATTTGCGCAAAGCGCCGCGCGAAAGCGAGGTAGCCATCCGGCGCCAGTTCAACATCGCGAAAAAATACCGCCGCGTGCGCCAGCCAGGCTCGGCGAATCTCGTCTATGGTGTCCGCCGGTAAACCGGGGGTGATTCTCACCCCGTTGACCTCCGCCCCCAGGGCGCCCGCTATCGGTCGCACCTCGATTCGCCGGTATTCCACTGATCGCCTGTCTCTAGAGTTGCACGAACCCCGCCGCGCTGGAACCGCTCGGGAGCGCGATTATATGCCGAATCCACGCCATGAAGATACGCCTGCCCGGCGCTGCGTTGCCTGCGCGAGAAGGCGCACAAGCACGCGGACTGAACAGCCTGGCAGGCTGCTGCCCAGGCAGATCACAGTTGCGGCAAACGCTGGCAGGCGAAACCGACGACGACACGCCGTCAATCCGACCAGGCGCGCGGATCGACTTTGTAGTAGCTCATCAATGCG
>Ga0224508_10000881_pt1 | contig 27728 bp, 34 predicted proteins | sample SF_Jan12_sed_USG_4_FD_170157 | JGI IMG/M metagenome (GOLD analysis project Ga0224508, IMG submission 170157) | Sediment microbial communities from San Francisco Bay, California, United States - SF_Jan12_sed_USGS_21 | ecosystem: Environmental > Aquatic > Marine > Sediment | place: USA... | reverse complement strand
GCTTTTACAACCGTCAACGTCGGCATAGCTACCTGGGTTACCTTAGCCCGGTAGAGTATGAGGACAAGACATTAACGACCTAAACGAACCCGTCCACATTACTGAGGCAAAACCAATTGGCCGGTTGCTGCCTGTCGCGATTAGCGTTTTGTCATCGATTGACTGGCCGCTCTTTAGTCGGGAACCGGTCGGTGGAATATTCTTGGAGCGAAATGCTGAAATCGACCGATTGAGTCCGCAACCCTTTGCAGCCACTCGCGGCGTGCTGAGCGAGGGTCCGCTTGTCCGCTCAGAGCGGTCATCCGACCGATACGATCCCGAAAAGCTCGTGACACGGAGGATGTGGCAAACTCCTACTGGTGGGCCCACGTTTAGCCGACATCTGCCTGGCGCAACGAAATCGAAATCTGCCTGGCGCAACGAAATCGAACTGAGGCCGAACACGGGAAGCTGGACCACTTAAGCATCAACGAACGCCTTCATACTGTCAGGGGGTAGCGATGAACAATCCGGGACGCTGTCTTTGCGGTAGTGTCGCATGGGAGATCACGGCAGAGCCGTTTCAGGCATACAACTGTCACTGCAAGATGTGCCGCAAGGCCCACGGCGCACCTTTCGGCACCTACTGGTTCCTGCTGCCGGATCAGTTTCGGTGGACCAGCGATACCGACACGATCGTTCATTACCGCTCGTCCCATCTCCTGACCCGAAGTTTCTGCCGCACTTGTGGCTCCGTCGTGCCGTACCCCAGTGAACGGCGGGGCCTTGTCGTCGCCCCGGCCGGCTGTCACGACAACGGCAGGAAATCAGACTGCGAGATCTTCGTGGCGCACAAAGCGCCGTGGTTCGACATCACGAGCGACCTGCCGCGCCACGACGACTATCCGCCCGAATCGGGCTACGAGCGTGTCGAACACGAGCCTATGCCCGAAGGCCCCGAAGGCGTGGTCCGCGGCAGCTGCCTTTGTGGTGCCATCGAGTTGCACGTAACCGAGCCGTTCAGAACGGTGCACAACTGTCACTGTTCACGCTGCCGGCGCGGGCGAGCGGCGGCACACACGAGCAATGGAGTCACCTCGATGAACGGCGTCAAATTCATCAGGGGCGAGGAACATCTCAAGAGTTACAAGGTGCCCGACGCAAAGTTCTTCACGCAGGTGTTTTGCGAGATCTGTGGCTCCAAGATGCCGCGGATCGACCCCGATCGTCAGATCGCCGTCACGCCGCTCGGCATCCTTGACGACGATCCCGGCATGAAACCTGTCGACCATATCTTCGTAGCGGACATGGCCGGATGGCATGACATTACCGATGACCTGCCGGCATTTCAGCAAGCGCCGGCTTCGCGAAGCCCTGGACCGCCTCGCCATGACCGTTGATGGCATCCCCCTTCACATAGATCTCGGCGTGCATGATGCGCATCCGCGGGCGCTCTACCTGATGCCGGTTGGCAGGCGCTGATCGGCAAATTGCCCCGTAGCCGGTACCACCTCCGAGGCAGGTAAACATGAAAATAGGAGTTGTGGGATTGCACCGCAATCCCTCGCTAGACTTCTAGGGAAGGTAAATGGAACGCGTATCCATCTTCGTTGATGGAAGCAATTTCTATCATGGGCTGAAGAGCTCACGATCCCCGACCAAGTTCGACTTTTACAAGTTCGCCGTTGCCTTATGTGGAACCGATAGGAAGCTTGTCAGGTTGTATTACTATAACGTTCCGCGCGACCGGCAAGCTGATCCACAAAAGTACAATGATCAACAGCGTTTTTTCGACAGACTCCATCATACCCCGTACTTAGAAATGAAACTGGGCAGGCTGGAGAAGCGCGGAGAGACATATGTGGAGAAGGGGGTCGATATACTGATCGCGACGGACATGATCAACTACGCCTACAAGGATGCCTATGATACAGCCATTCTAGTAACGGGCGATGGTGACGTTGTGAGCGCCGTATTGGCTGTCAAGGACGCCGGCAAGCACGTTGAGAATGTTTATTTTAAAAGGGGTCGTTCACGGCACTTGCTGAAAGCGTGCGATACATTCCGCGAACTGACTCCCAAGTTTATTAAGAGCTGCGTTTGATCTGTTAAAGGATATCCGTGAGCCCCGCGTTCTTGAGCAGTATCATTGTAGAGACCTAGTCTACAGCTGTGTACAACCATCTCTTCCGCACTAGCCACTTCTCAAACTCCACGGCCACGGCCACCACCGAGGCCAGCGCAAAACAAACCGCAAGATCAAACGCGGGCAGGGGATGGGTCTTGAAGATCATGTTGAAGGCTGGGATATAGATGATCGCAAGTTGTAGGCCAACCGTGAGCAGCACGGCGCCGAGCACGTAAGGGTTGCTGAGTAGTCCAATGCGGAAGAGGGAATCGCGTTCGGCGCGGATGGCCATGGCGTGAAACAGTTGCGCCAGGGTCAACACCGTGAACACTACGGTCTGCCAATGAGCGACGCCTGCTCGATAGGCCCATGCTTGTCCAGTAAGGGAGAGTCCCCCGATGAGTAAGCCCACCCAGATCATGTGCTGCCACATGCCGTGAGCGAAGATGCTTTCGCGCGGCGGTCGCGGCGGCCGCTGCATCACGTCGCGCTCGGCAGGTTCCGCCGCCAGGGCCAGACCCGGTAAACCGTCGGTGACCAGGTTGATCCAAAGGATGTGAATCGGCAACAAGGGGACAGGAAGCCCCAGGAAGGGAGCCAGGAACAGCGTCCAGATCTCCCCCGAGTTACTGGTCATCGTGTACTTGATGAACTTGCGGATGTTATCGAAGATCTGCCGGCCTTCCCGGGCTGCTGATACAATGGTGGGAGTGCTTGAGGGACAGCTGAACCGGCGATCCGGTCAGTCTCCAATAATAAAAATGATCAGCACGGTAGCTAAGGCGATCAGGAGCGCTTGCAGGCCGCTCCATAGCCACAGGCGGCCGCTGACCCGGCCCAGGAACACGCCGAGGCCGAAGATGGTGAGGAAGGCTAGCCCGATGGCTGCCTCTACGGGCGCCAAGGGCAAGAGGATCCCCGCATCGGCAAGCCACAGTGGCGTGATGATAAACAAGGAGATCAGCAGGGGAGCAAGACTGTTGACAAGTGCCACCAGCAGCGGTACCACCTTGGCCGCTGTCCTGTGCGCGCTGCCACGGAGGTCGGTGATCATCGCGTCTTCCAATTCCGACAACCACCGCTTCCGTTCCGCTGCTTCGCTAATATAGGCGCTGGCCAGGCCGCTCATGCCAAGGGCCACCGCTGCACCTAAACACGCGCTTATAACAACGGAGAGATCCACATTATCGCTCACGTAAAAGCCCATGTTGAGTCCTAACATCGTTAACGCCCCGTCAAATCCGTTCACCACAAAATAGCGTCGTACGATGTCCTCGGAATGCGTGATATTGAACAGGAAACGTAGCTGAGCGAAGAGGTTCATGTTCGATCGTCGAAGGCCACAGACCGGTAGCCGCACGTACGAGTAGTCATGACTCAGTGGTCGTACCCGGTGCGCCTGTCGCCTCCACCTCGTCGATGCTGCGCAAGGAACAGCCCATGTTGGTGATGGTCTCCTTGATACGTTCAAAATCGAGGTCTTCACCTTGGATAACGATCTGCAGAGTCTGTGTCCGCTCGTCCATCTCGGTCATCGTGAGCTTGATGCGGTAATCTACCCCGAGCCTAGCCAGTGCCTTGGTACACTCCAGCGCATCGGGTTGGTGAGGTTTCAACACGTCTAGTACCAGGCGCTTTATACGGACCATGAAAGATACTCTCCAATTCTAATGGGATCGTAGTTTGCGCTCGTTTTCCGAGCGGAAACAAATGCCGTGAGTAAGATGGTAGACGTCAAATGGAGCTGTCTTGGTTGCGCTCATGGAAGTTAAGAAGACTTATAGGCTCCTTTCCAAACCAAAAGCATTGACTTCGATCAAATACCTCCAGTTCGACGACCAGTCATCGTTTTTTGCAGTGTTGCAAGGTATTTCGCCGACTGTAACATGGCGCACATGTGCAGCGCGCTGGCAGCTGATTTCTTGAATGAGAGGACATTCGCGTGCCGGAGTTGCCTGACGAGGCACGTATTTTTGCCTGCACTGTCAAGGTGCGCTATAAGAGGTACGCTATGGACACTGACACTATTGCACTCTTTGCGCTAAATGCTACCCGCCAATTTGGGGAAAGGGTTGCCAAAAAGCTGGGTGTTGCCTTAAGTGAGCACGAGGAACGCGAGTTTGAGGACGGTGAGCACAAATCGCGCCCTTTGGTCAATGTCCGCGGTAAAGACGTGTTTGTCATTCAGTCCTTGTACTCTGACCCACAGCAGAGCGTGAACGACAAGCTCTGCCGGTTTTTGTTTTTCCTGGGTTGCCTAAGGGATGCCTCGGCGGAACGGGTTACGGCCGTAATTCCGTACCTGGCTTATGCAAGAAAAGACATGAAAACCCAGCCGCGAGATCCCGTTACCACGCGTTATGTCGCTATGTTAGTCGAGGCGGTTGCTGTTGACCGAGTCGTCACGTTGGACGTGCACAATCTTGCCGCGTTCCAGAATGCCTTTAGGTGCCGCACCGATCACTTGGAGGCGAAGAAGCTATTCGTAGACTACCTTGCACCTCAGTTGCAGAGTAAAGACCGCGTCACCGTAGTATCGCCTGACGTCGGTGGGGTTAAGCGCGCTAATCGGTTCCGCGATGCGCTGGGGAGGGCGCTAAACAAAGAGCTGCCCATGGCTTTCATGGAGAAAGCACGGGCTAAAGGCGTGCTGAGTGTCGGGCGACTGGTTGGCGACGTAAGCGACAGTGTCATAATCATTATTGATGATTTGATCAGTACAGGAAGCACGATCGTTCACACCGCAAAAGCCTGCAAGCACCTGGGCGCAAAAGAAGTTTACGCTGCGGCCTCGCATGGTGTGTTCGTCGGTGCAGCCAATGATTTATTGGCCGCCGATGCATTGGATACGGTAATCGTCACAGATACGATACCCCCATTTAGGCTGACCCCGGCTCTGGTCAAAAAGAAGCTGGTTATACTATCAGCGGCCAAATTGTTCGCAGAGGCGATCAGACATATCCACGATGGAGGCTCGCTCGTCGATCTGCTGGCCACTTGAGCCGCGTCATCCAGCTAGAGCTGCTGACTGTGACGGTCGGCCAGGCGCAGGTATGCATTGGCGAGGTCACGCCATTTCGGCCAGTGCGACTTTTCCAGCTCATGTGTGTGCCAGATGGCAAGCCTGGCTCGCAGACAGGCGCGATAAGCTTTGTAGAAGTGTACTAAGGGCCCTGGCGGGCGATCCTGGGTTACCTGCTCGTAGATCCGGAAAAACTCGCGCCCGACAAAAGTCACCCCTAGGTGCTCGCACTCCATAGCTAGAAACGATAGCTCATCGGCGGGATCAAGAATCCTGAATTGCCGGTTGAATTCGAGACAGTCGAAGATTACCGGCCTTGGTTCCAGACAGATATGGCCCGGTCTCAGGTCCCCGTGTGCCTCGATGATGCGCTTCTCCGCTATCCGTCGGTCGAACAGTGTTGCCTCGTTTCTTAATAGCTTGAGTTGTGCGTCATGTATGTCTTTGACGAGGGCAACGTCCAACCCATAGGTTGGCCGAATTAATCCCCGAAGGTTATAGTCAATATCCCGTTTGAACTGGGCTTTGTACTGCACCGCGTCGATTTCGATGACAGGGCTCTCTTTGTAGAAGTTGGCGAGTAATAAGGCAGCGCTGCGGATGTCCGTCTGCCGAATTGCATGGTGCATTATCAGATAATCAAGCATGCAGTCAGCTGGAAGCCGGCGCATCTTAACGAGCCAGTCGATGGCCTCTCCGCTGCCATCTAAAGCGATATTGCCATCGGCATCGACGGTCAGAGGAACCACCCCGATGTATAGATCGTGGGCAAGTCGTCGGTTGAGACGCACTTCCTCTGCACAGTTATTTTTCCGCGCCTCCACCGTGCTGAAATCCAGGAAGTCATAACGTACCGGCTTCTTCATTTTGTAGGCGTACCGGGCCGTTAAGAATACCCAAGACATGTGAGTTTCCACGACGTCGACCCGGCTCGGTCTGTCCGGGTAGGTTTTTGCTTGTTGTAGGATCGCGACCTTCGTTTCGGGAGCAACGCAGATCCGCCGATTACCTAGCGCTTTGCTAGCCATATAGCCAGCTCCAAAGAGACCTTTGGTGCATGAGCCGTTAACGACGCAACCTGGAAGAAGCAACTTATGTGGTCTTAGACTCCTTAGTCAAGAACCTTTCGAACCAACGGGTCGCTAGGCGTGCGACCTCTTCCAGGGTCCCGGGTTCTTCAAACAGATGCGTCGCGCCCGGGACGATTTGCAGCTCTTTGGTCGTTTCCAACTTGTTGTAAGCATCTTTATTCAGTCCGATGACGACGTCGTCATTGCCTCCCACAATTAGCAGGGTCGGCGCTTGTACACGGGACAGATCCGGTCCTGCAAGATCCGGACGACCACCACGGGATACGACAGCCCTGATGTCGGAGCCTAGTGTCGCGGCAGCTTTGAGCGCGGCCGCCGCTCCCGTGCTGGCTCCAAAATACCCGATAACCAGTTCCTGAAACTGCGGCTGCTGTTGTAACCATTCCGTCGTCGACAAGAGCCGCTCAGTAAGCAGATCAATGTCAAAACGGCTCTTGTAAATTTGGTCTTCCGCTTCGGTCAGCAGGTCGAACAGCAGCGTCGCCATCCCACCGCTACGTAAAACTTGCGCAACGAGTGTATTCCGGGGGCTCAATCGACTGCTCCCGCTACCATGTGCGAAAAGCACGATCCCTGTCGCCCCCTCCGGCACGCTGAGCGAGCCGGCGTGGATTGTGGACTTCAGCACTATCTCAACTGCCTGCTCACGATCAGCCGCTTCCATATTCTCTCACTCGTAGCTTGTAAAAAGGCATAAGACGTCGGCCCCATCGGGGATTGAAGAAAAAAGGCATCAATCAGTTTCAGCGAGTTGCAATAATTCGATCACTTCTTCGTCGGTGATCTGGGGGAACTCATCGTAGTAGGCTCCCACCGCCCCCAGATAGAATTCAGGGATATCAAGCGCCACCAGATCGTCGACCTCTTGTCTCAGTATCGCCGCAGTGTCCTTGGGCGTGACCGGAATGGCGACGACGATGCGCGCGGGGCGGCGATGTTTGGCGTCGCGGATCGCCGCGCGCATGGTCAGCCCGGTTGCGATCCCATCATCTACCAAGATCACGGTCTTGCCCGCGGCAGGGAGGGGTGCTCTACCGCCCAGATAGCGTTCATGGCGCCGACGCGATTCCTGGCGCTCGGTTTTGACCTTTTCCTGAAACCATTGTTGGTCTATCTGCGCAACCTCCCATTCGTCACAGACCATGTCGCCGTTCTCGCTCACGGCACAGATAGCGTATTCTGGATTGAACGGATGACCGATTTTTCTCGGGATGATGAGGTCAAGTGGCATGTGCAGGGCTTGTGCGATCTCCACAGCAAGCGGAAGCCCGCCACGCGGCAGTCCGTAGACAATGCCATCTTTGTCTCGATAACGCTTGAGGGCGTCCGCGAGTTTCTTTCCTGCTTCGGTCCGATTTTTAAAGCGCACCATGCATCTGTCGTCTTTCGGACATCTAGGCTAACCAATAATCTATCGTGTGGGCTCATCACGCCCTATTGATTTGGATCAAATAAAAGAACCGCTTTGCCTGGCTGCGGCATTTCTGACTTTGCGGCGTGACGGGAGCGTCAAATCTGCCGGGAGCGGTAGCTTGGCCTAAGTTCGAAACAAATCTATCGGACCAGAGCTCTTCCCTAGCGCGCCGTCTCCTTGCTCCTCGAGCTCGAACTTAAGCGAGAGAAACCTCATCAAATCTTTCAGGGTGATGATACCCACTAGGGTTCCGCTGTCGACTACCATGAGCCGGCTGCTTCCCGTGCGAGCCATTAGCGTTAGTGCGTCTAACGCCTCCGCATCGGGAGCAATGGTATTTTCGGGCGAACAGGTCTTGAATACGTCGCGAACCGTGTGCCTGGTCCAGTCGCCGCGCGGTACGACTCTTACCTCACGAGTGGTTACACATCCCAGCAGCCGGGAGTGCTCGGCCACAGGGAACATTTTGAACTGATATTGATAGATATAATCGTCCACCAGTTCCTGAAGTGATATAGATGGTGATACCGTGACGGGTGACGCGTTCATGAAGCGTCTTACGAGCTCGCCGCGCAGCGCTTCCCGCAATAACAGTTGCTGATATGACATCCCGGCGGCAGTGCGGATGAACATCCCAATCAGAAACCACCACATGCCAATGATGAAATTGCCCTGCAACACGGCGAGCACAGCCAGGGCGATCAGTACCAGACCAAAACCGGACCCGATACTGCTGGAAAGCCGGGTCGACCAACGGATATCGCCCTTCCAATGCCATAAGGCGGCACGCAGCATGCGGCCCCCATCGAGCGGAAATGCCGGGATGAGATTAAAGACAGCGACGAGGACGTTAAGATAAACCAGGTAAAACAATACGCCTCTCACCGACAACGGCAAGTCTGCCTCGCCCATAGTTAGTAGCGCTGCATAGAGGACCAACGCAAGCACGAAGCTTGCGAGCGGTCCGGCTGCCGCCATCAGAAACTCGGCCTTGGGGCTTGGCGGCTCGTCGGTCATCTCGGCGACGCCGCCGAAGATGAACAAGGTGATGCCTGTGATGGGCAGGCCGTAGCGTCGGGCGACGACGGAATGGCTGAGTTCATGGAAAACGATAGAGACAAGCAGGCCCAGCGTGCCCCCTATGCCCATCAACCAGTAGGTCTGCCTCGAAAGCTCGGGAAAGTAAAGCGGGAACACCCCCCTGGCCAGTGTCCAGGTTACAAGTACGGCGAGCACCAGCCAGGTGAGATCGATTTTCACATCGAATCCGAGAAGCCGGAAAACTGTAAAGCGTTTCGAAAACATGATCAATTCACCATATGCTCAATATGCCACGAGTCAAAGTACAGACCACGCGGGACTGCGTAGACAATGAGTGTCAGCAAATCACATTAGCACGCCGCGACTGGTGACTTCGTTGATCCATATCAACGCTGCGAGAACCAGCGGGCGATGCGAACCAGAAAAACAAATAACAGCGCGGCTGGTATTGGGACCGGTATTCAGGGATCCTAAAGATTGATCGATGGCTTGGGGCTTACGCAAGAACAAAGGATCAAGGTTCTCCAGCGTGTCGATTTGACCACGCATGCAGATCGACAGCGTTGAGAGATCTCTTCCTGGGCTAGCGGTATACTTGGCCGCAGTCGAAAAGACCCAATAACTATGCCACTGAGGGTTCAACCGTGCCCAACGCTGAACGCGAATCTGTTGCTTCCGATCAGGTACCGGTTGTGGTCTTCCTATCCTGCCGCCGTCGCCAACAAACCGAAACGCTCGATAAAAAGATCGCTGCGTGTCGTTAGGTTACCGGGAACCGGCCCCCGTGCGGCTTATAGTTCTATGCCGGCGTATTCTTTCTGGGTGCAGTTGCGGCATGGGCTTCGGCGAGGAGGGAAAACAGGTTGTTTTTGGTCTCCATCGTGAAGCACTGGTGATCACACTTAGTAATGCTTGCTTGATTCACGATCTTATATAGTTTTCTGATAAGAGTCCGCAAGCGCGCGTTCTCCGCCTCTGCATTGTCTACCGCATTAAGCAGCTGCCAGATTTGGTGTGAGGTTAATCGCTTTTGACCGCCCGGTACTACTACCGGGGATCGATTGCTGTCACCATGTCTCGTCATTTCTACGAGAGAAGCTCTTATTTCCCCCCGCTCTTGTCTGGTTAGCATAGTTCCTCTCTTAAGAATTCCCCTCGTATCCTTTTCTTTGATCGTGGGCGCTCACGTTTCGTCATGACATGTAAAAGCAAAACACTGGCTTCGTATTTTTTTCTGCAAGGTCACTGGCGAAATCCAACGCCTTAAACCTATCTTCTGAACCATCGACGGGACGAGTATTTTGCTAATCATCTGAACACCTCTGCTGAGGAGCTGCCATTTCCGCGTCCATGGCGGTTGCTTTTGGTCAGCGTCCCGATCGTCAGCTTCGGACCTCGATGTGATCGACGACATCCCATATGCCCGGGACGTACCAGGCATCGAGCACGGCGAGCCGCTTCTCCTCGGTGCTCGCAAGCGAACCGCTCAGCACGACCACACCCCCGGCGGTGCCGACCCGCAGCTGGCTGGCGTGCACTAAGGGGTCTTTCTCGAGGACGATGCGCACGGCATCGGTGATCTCGTTGTCATTGTCTTCCTGTGGCGGCACCACCTCGAGCTGGTTGTGCACCGCTTCGCACCCGGCGGTCCACCATACCAGCACCTCGGCGAGCCGCCGGTGTGTCAGGCTGCCGACCCGCCCGGCAAGGGTGGCGCTGCCGTTGTGGATGGTGGCCTCGATCTCGCTGGCCCCGGGCCCAGCGTCCTGGATGACCCGGACCTCGCCGCCTGTCTTGGTGCGCAGGCTGTGGTCAGTGAAGACGGGCTCCTTGGTAAGCGCGCTCACCACCTCGTCGCGCAGTGCCAGGTCCTCCTTCGGCTCGCCGGGTACGACGCGCAGCAGGTCCAGTATCGGCCATCGGTCACCGACGAGTTGCTGGGCCCTCGCCAGCGCCACTCGCTTAGCGATGATGTTCTCGACCTTGCCGTCGAGGACCACCTTGCCCTCTGCCGTCCAGACGCTCACCGGAGACGCATGGATGTTAATGCGTACGTCCCGTTCGAGGATGCCGGACAGTTCCGCCCCTAGCTCCTTGGGCACAGGCAGGGTCATGATCATCTCCGCTGATATTGACTTTGGATCTTTGCTTACAATGACCCGAAAGTCCGGCCCGTTCATTGACACCGATCAATGAACGGTGCCGCTACCCCTGGTAACGTAATTACTATCACTTGTGTAGGAGGTGTGAGATGGGAACCTACGTAATCCTCAACCGGTTTTCCCCCAGAGCATTCGACAAGCCCTCGGAGTTTAAGGGTCTTGCCAAGACAGTGGCAGAAAAGATTAAGGCCGAGTGTCCTGGCGTTACCTGGAAGGAAAGTTTCGCGACCATGGGACGTTTCGATGTTGTTGATATTGTCGAATCGGATGACTCGAAGCAAGTCGAGAAGGCAGCGATGATCATTCATGCCTATGGTCACTCGACAACCGAGACCATGGTTGCGACACCATGGAAGGAATTTCTTGAAATGCTTTAGTCGCTATGGAATCGACCAATACGACACGCATGATTGGAGCGAGGAATCTCGATGGCTACACAAAAACTGGAAGCATCCGGGTGGAGGGCCTACTTGGACAATGTGTCCCGAGTCATCACCGGCCAGCACACGGAGATCGAAATCGCTGGGCTTGCCATAGGCGATCAGATCGAGGCCAAGTGGTTACCGCTTACGGGCCTCACCTATGACTCCAAGGGCGATTTGTTCGAGGTCGCTACCGAAACGGTGGACCATCTTATCCGTCAGCCGAAAGAGATCTACGTGGAGTACGGTGCGGATGGCCTGCACAGCGTCGAGGTTATCGACGCGGACGGTAATCACCAGATTATCAAGCTCAAATCACCCATAGCCCTGGAGGCGCTCAAAGACTGATCGGACGCTTCTTAGCACTTTCCCCCATTTAACGGACACTCGGAAAGGAGTCAGCATAACGGCAAAAGAAGTGCCCCAGCCTACTACCGACTAACGACCGCTATAGGTCGTGGATCTGGCAAAGCAGAAGAATCGCTGGCTTAGTTTATCGAACCCCGTTCCTTCCAAGCTTAGGGTGGAGCACTTGTAATTGGCACGCGCTGACCCCATCTAGATACCTACGCGACCCGATCCCCGCGTCTCATGCTCGACTTGCGAGCGGAGGCATTCGCGGCTTTCGGGTAACATCAGCATGTAGTTGCCGCGTTGCAGTGTATTTCTTGTAGTTGGTTCGGAAGTCCCTCCAGGTTTTTCGGCAGTTACTCCCGCAATGGTGCTTTAAGGAATGAGCTGTAGACTATCGCAATTCTACCAAATAGAGGTATTTCCGTGATTACAGGAACAGTAAAGTGGTTCGACGACAGCAAGGGTTTCGGTTTCATTACCCCGCAGGACGGCGGCAAGGACGTGTTCGTACACTACTCCGCCATTAACGGCACGGGCTTCAAGACCCTGATTGATGGGCAGCGTGTGGCCTTCAATGTTCAGCAGGGCCCTAAAGGCCCGTCGGCGGCGAACGTTCAGCCGGCCTAAGCGTCACGACCGGGCGAGAGCCGGTTTTGTACAAAGACCCCGCCGAGTGGCGGGGTCTTTTTTTGGGCTTTCTTTAGTGGCTTTTCTTGCTACGCTCCTCGCGCAGCGCTCGGACCCAGAGAATGGCTGCACTTGCCACGTAGACCAGGGCAAGCACGATGGCTCCGGCGATCGCGTAGTCCCAGTCAAACCCGAACCCCAAAAAGAGCAGAGCGCCGACCGCGATCGCCGCTTCGAGCAGCGTCGGGTGTCTCTCGTGGAAAGGTAGGAACCGCTTCATGGTAGCCATTTTTCAGGGATCGCGGAGCGGCTCGCACTCATAGTCCCGGCAGGGATGCTTGGGGATCGTGTTGGCGTACCGCGCTGAGAATCCTCCGGATGGATCCGGTCGGTGTCGTAAGCCAGCGTGAGCGCGCGCAGCTGCTCACCACCGAGCTTGACGGTGAGCACCCCCGGCAGCATCCGTAAACGCTCTTCCAGCTGCCATCGCTCGAGCTCCGGCATGGCGTCGTGGAGAAATATCAGCAATTCGGTTGTCGCCATGATCTAGCCTTCTGGGTCAAATTTAGCCGCACGCACGCGCTACCTTGCATTGATGTGTCTCAAGAAACGAGCGGCTCGTGGGCCTCGTCAGGTCGTGTCGTCAAAAGCATCGCCCTCTTAGGCGCTTTTATTGACAACGATCAAGGAAGCGACCGTGTTTCTGCAGTGTAATTTTTCGTCTAAGTGATGCCGGATATCCCATAACGGAGGGACAACATGCCGACCTACCTGTACCGTTGTCAGAAATGCGGCAAAAGCTTCGAGCGCACCGAACACCTCGCCGAGCATGCGTCGAGGAAGCATCGGTGCCCCAAGTGGAAAAGCACCAAAGTAACGCACGGTATCGCCCCTTTTTTCGCGAGGACCGCGACGAAAAGCTAGGTCGTCCGCGTTTAGCTGATTCCGACCGGGCAACCCGGAGATTCTATCATGGCGTTTCTACAGTGGGGTCCCGCGCGCCCTTGGAAAGGGAGGGGACCCTGTTTGATTTGGAGACAGAAGAGCACTGGTATCGGTATCTTTTCAACAAGATGGAAGCACGTAGCTTGGATGAATTTAGGAACAATAAGATCTCTTTTATAACATTCAACTATGACCGATCCCTTGAGCATTTTATCTTCACATCTCTAAAGCACTCCTACGGCGGAAGCGATGCAGAGACGGCAAAGGTTTTGCAGGCTATCCCCATAGTCCACGTATATGGGCAGTTAGGTAAGTACCCGTACATTGACAAGGACGGCAGACACTATGGCGGCCAGCTTACGCCGGCTGTCATAGGTCGATGTGTGGCGGAAATAAAGATAGCACATGAAAGTGCGCCCACTGGAACGTTCGAAAAGGCTCACGAAGTACTTGAGCAAGCGGAGAAGGTATTTTTTTTGGGCTTTGGTTACTATCGAATCAATCTAGAGCGATTGCAACTTGATCGCATGCCCAAAAAAACAAGCACGTTTGCTGGCACAGCCTTTGGCCTCGAAGAAGCGGAAAAAGCCGGGGTGGTGCGTTTGATAAACGAACTGAGTAATCGAAAGATATTCGCCCTATGGGGCGAAAAGACCCTGCTGGCGCTACGCAAGTATGCAATCCTTAGTGACTAGGGCAGTGACGCAAGTGTGACCGGATTTGTGACCAGGCCACTTTGAGTATCACAGAAAAACAGCCGATTTAGATTGGTTTCGAAAAGCGGCAAGCGGTGCAAGTGGCTGATTTGATTTAATACACTCGTTTCACTGCTGGGCCTTTTAACCAGAGGGTCGCCGGATTCACAGCTCGTGGTCTAAAGACCACCTGGTTCCCAACCAGAGCATCGCTGAACTTGACCGAGATCAGTGAAAAGTATGGCTGCCTGAGGTCGAATGTGGCGGTTGAAACTCAACATTCGGTGGCGCACCGATTAGCATCACCGGTAGCTTCAAAAGCATCGGCAGGAACTGCATGTCACCCCTGGTGGCTTGAAGCAGATGTACCTTTATTGTCGGTTTCGTAAGCCGCTCTAACCAGGGGATCGAGGTCACTCGCTGACCGCGCGCGGCTGATCTGCAATACCGGCTAGAATAGCTGCTGATGTAGTTACTGCACAACGCCACTATAAGGAGGACATTCACATGAAGATGCTCGCGTCAGTCGTTACTATTTTACTGCTGGGGTTGGTTCCGCTCGCGGCACCGGCCGCTCAAACCGCGAAAGCGGTGATCATCGATGTCGAAGGCAACACTATCGGTGAGGCCTTGGTTCAACAAGCGCCGACCGGCGTGCTTATCTTCATCGACGTAACCGGGCTTCCACCCGGTCCACACGCAATCCACATTCACAGTGTCGGGAAGTGTGAGCCGAACTTTAAAGCTTCGAAGGGGCACATTAATCCCCATAAGCGCAAGCACGGTCTGTTAAACCCCAATGGGCCGGATCGCGGTGATTTACCCAATGTTTTTGTGTCCCTAAACGGCACGCTGAACGCGGAGCTCTTTACAACGCGTGTGAGGCTTAAAGGTGGCTCAGCACCGCTCTTGGATGCCGACGGCTCCGCATTCGTCATCCACGAGAGGCGCGATGACCACATGGCGCAGCCAATCGGTGGTGCCGGCGGGCGCATCGCCTGTGGCGTTATTGAAGCGCCGTAATTAACGAGGACTGATTAGGTGGCGGAAACCTAGCGCACTGATAGGCTTCACAACGGCTTCTCTTACCGTGAAGCAACCTTAACGTCGGGGGGCGGGAGGTGCGTGACGTACGTATAGCAAGTACCGCCCGCCGGCCAAGTATGCGACAGGGGAGCTGTTGCAGGGCAATCCGGAAAAGTTTTGATACGTTAGACCCTTTGTCTCTCATCAGGTGGGCGTGGGCGATTCCCAAACTCGCTCTCCCGGGACGCCCGCTTTTGGGGGGGAAGCTGTCAGTCAGTCGCGACCTGACACTGTGTGGAACCGCTGGTAGGGATTTCCGACAATTTTCCGACATCAGTGCTGCATTGTTAGGCTCTGTGCTGCAAATGGGGCAACGAGCGCCGTATTCAGGCATTTATAAACAATCACTTACAATAGCGTGCCTGGCTACGAACCAGGTGGTCGGCGGTTCGAATCCGTCCGGGCGCGCCATTTTATAGGCTCAAATCGTGTTGCAGTTTTGCAACTGTGCAATTCAAACGCGATTGTGCAATTCATCGTAGTGGTTTCACCACTTCCGGCTTGCGTCGGTACACACGGTCGGTGATCTTAGTGTCCGCATGTGCGAGTAGCTGACGTGCACGGTCTAGGCTCTCTGAATCCGATCCGGCCTTCGCGCGGATGTCATGCTCGGTGAAGCGCTCGGTGACCGTTGTTTCACGCAACACACGATACATGAATCGTTGCCACATCGAGTCCCACCCGTTGGCAGAACCGTCCTCACGCACATAACGCTTACCCCGGCGCGTACAAAACAGCCAGGGCGCAATATCCACGGGGCGCGCATCCAATGCGCCCTGTACGGCCTGGCGTAGCTCATCACTCCACTCGACGATGAGGGTCTTTTGGCTTTGTTTCTTCGCCAGAGTAAAGCGCACACCTACGTCTAGCAGGTCAACGGAGCGCACCCGCAGAATCTCAACACGCCTGCGTCCTGTCAGGAGCTTGATACGCAGAAACGCCTGCACCACCTTCACACTGCCCTTCTTCCGTCTCGCCGGTAGGGATAGGGCTTCCAGTAGCTCCCAATCCTCGACGTAACGGTCTCTGGGAGGGTTACCGTGTCTAATGACGTTGTTCTTGATTGGATGCTGATCAATCAGGCCCCACTCGATCGCCTTGGTGTAGGCGTGTGATAGCACGCCAATCTCGATGCTCGTAACCTTGCGAGCGCCGCGCTTGTGGATGTACTTGTAGACGTGAGAAGCCTTCAGAGCCAAGATCGGCATCGCGCCGAATACGGGCTTAAGGCGTTTGATCGCAGCCAAGTAACTCGCCTGCGTTTTGGGCCGGAGTGTTGGTACGTGCTGGAGCGCATAGTGGTCCAACAGCTCTCCAATGGTCTTTGCATCATCCTGCAATTCAAGACGCATTGCCCACTCCCGGTGGGCCTCGATCAAAGTCCGGCCTAATCTGAACCGCTTCTTGCCGTCCCACAGATGTTCTAGTTGGCATCGATCGCAAGCGGAGATCGAGCAATTACGATTGGATCCCACCATCTGACTAACAGTTCCCACGCTTGTTCCAGATTAGACAAGACCTGGCTGCGTAAGGCCGTGAGTTCTTCTTTTGTGTAGGCTTCTGGGTCCGCCACAATCGAATCTACATCGTACAAGGCTTCGGCAATGCAGGCTTGGAGTTCAGGGATTTTGTTGAAGTCGTCTTGTTTGGGGGTGAGGTAGAAGGGCATGGTGGGTCTCCCCTTTGTGGTTGTTTGGTCCGGCTTAGGCTCGGGCAGTTTATTGCTGCTTATCCCCTTGTGCCCATCCAACTCCAGGTGCACTGAGGCAAAGGAAAAGCAATACTTTAGATACAAAGAATGCGCGGCAAATTCCTAGAAGTCCTTCGCTCTTGCCTTCCTGTTTTTTCAAGGACTTTCTCCGAAATGCTAACGAATGAAAGGGGCTTCCCCTACTCGAACCGGCATCGCAGTGCCAAGATTGAATGTCCTGTGTTCAATCTGAAAGAGAGGGGAAGCCATGAACAAGATTACTACTGTTGGGATCGATCTAGCAAAGCGGGTGTTCGTGTTGCATGGGGTAGATGCGGCGGGGCACCTTTTATGTTGTCAACAGCAACCCACGCGTTGCCTTAAGGGGGGAAGTCCTTATAGATAATTGAACGTCTCAATTACAGTATATCTTCGCCCTGCGGTCACGTCGTCGCTCAAAAAGCGTCTGTAATTCAATAGAAACCGCCCAAAGGGGCTTTTCCCTTGATTCATATTCAACCCACGGGCGTATACTAGTGCTCTATTGATACATCCCGACTAGCCTGAGCCGCCCAGGCTCACGGGCGGGCAACTAAGACAAATGATCGGTAAAATAGTAGTCGGTGTACTCGGTGGCCTCGTCGTCGCGGTCTTGGGCTTGTCCGTTCTTCCTATAGGTGTAATTCACCTCACGGGTAACGCTGGGTCTGACGCCCAAGCAATCCTCATCGGACTCTTGGTACTCTGGGTTCTCGCTCTCGTCCTTGCCATCACGGCGGCGCGGGCGGCCAAAGCGTGGCGCAGGTTACTGCTGGTTGCTGCCGTCCTTTTTTTCTCTTTGCCGCTTTCAGCCGTCATATTCGCCGGGGCCCGAAACATGAAAACATTACTAGTGACGGACACCCTAAGTCTGACAGACGCGGCGATAATCGGCTTCTTTCTGGGAACAATCTTCCTAATCATCGGCCTGCTTGTGGGACGCGATAAGCAAGTATCGACGCCCCCAAAGCGGCAGAGTCGCCGCCTGATACACAGACGGGACCAATCGGATCGCCGCACGGTGTTACGTTGGGATTCAGGCGCGGAGGATCGACGTCATGGGTCTGGCCGTCGCAACGGAGACGAGTGGGATGAAATGCAAGCCGCGCTGTCGAGATCGTTCTAAAATGGGGCGGAGGAGAAAGAACTCATAAGAAGAACTTAGTAACGAGGGCTGTCTTACACATCCACCCCGCCTTGTGCGGGGTTTTTGTTATCGTAACAACAGAACAAAGGAGGACAGCATGAACCCACTTGCCACATCAGTCCTACTCGGTATAGCCATCGCACAACTCGTCATGGCATCGACCTACCTATGGCCAACACCACAGGAAGTCCATTTCAAGGCTGCCCAGGAGTTTTGCAAGGAATTGACGAAGAAGAGAACTGCCGAAGATTACTTTGGGTGTATGGCAACTCTGCGTAAGTAGCTAGCCTGACTTGTTGCGATATTTAACCCGACGCCGCCGTAGGAGCGGAGGCGGTTGAATAGATAGCGTAGCGGCCTTGCTGGTCCCACATAGGAGGCGTAAGCTAGTTTTCGCTGCACGGCGTGAAGTCACGACGTTTACGCTCTAACATGCCCCGGATAACAGTGCTGCGTCACAGTGTTGTTCGCCGTTTTTCTGAAAAATTATGCTGCGTTTCCTCCGACCGCTATCACTTACCAGTCATGGGGCCATCGCTCTCATCATTGGGCTCGCGTTCCTCTTTCCAAGCCTGTCGCTGGTGCTTGGCGGTGTCGAAACGGAGGGAGTTGTGGTTGACTTTAAAGCGGCTTCTGCTGGCAGTTGGAGCAGTGGCGGCAATCAACCGGTGGTCAAATTCTATGACCCTGACGGGACGCCAATTACGTTTACTTCTAGCGCCCATGTCGGATGGGGGTTCGGACCAAGCCGAGGCGAGCAGGTTGCAATTATTTATGATCCCGACGACCCGACCAAAGCAGCAATCGGCTCTTTCATGCTTTTGTGGTTCCTCCCAACCGTCTTTCTGGCGGCGGGACTGATTTGCGTTTTTCTTGGGCTGACTCGTTACTTCCATCGCCGCACCCCCGCAGAATGAAGTCAGGCCACTTCACTGAAGCGCCGAGCAAAGATCAAAAGCCATGGTCGAGATTGTTCTAGGATGGAGGAGACGTAGAAACAAATCATTAAGGAGAACCTAGCAACCAGATCTGTTTTATACATCCACCCCGCCTGGTGCGGGGATTTTTTCATCCGTAAGTTATGGGAAATGGGTGTACTGCGAGATCTGCATCATCCTAGAAGGGAGCTTATCCTGAATCCTGGCTAATGGATTCGGGTGTTGGCCGCCTTCATTTCCTCATACTCCTCCGACCTCCCTGTCACCAAGGCGAGAACCACGGCCATCTCTAGTACGCCGCTTGCCAGAAGCTTAGCCATCTCCTCGTCGATATCGTCAGCCTCTAACAGCGCCTGGTGTTCCTCTATCGGTAGCTCGCCATACTTAACTCTGTAGTGGGCGAGGTTGAGCGCTAACAGTCTGGCACACTCAGCCCAATTTTGCGGGCTTCAGGAAGCGTATAAAGGGAAATTCAAAAACAAATGCAATTAAACCTCATTGGAGAAATGAGATGGACAGGCGCAACTACCGAATCGGATGGGTTTAGTAGGTTCATCTATATGCCCTCATTCTTGTTTGTTGAACTGTTGTGCCACTACCTGCGAAATCTGAAGCATCTCAATCGGCGTAGCGCCTAGTCGCCATCGACGAGCCGCTCGTCGGTCTACGCATCAATCTCGTCAGTCACATATACACAAGCGCGCGACAATGCAGTAAGCGACATTTTGGTTGCTGCCGGCGACCGTTGTTGTCGGGTTGACTAAACTTTAAGACATTGAATTTAAAAGATATCGTCAGATAGGTTATTTTTTCAGCAAAATTCAGCAGCCAGCCAAAAAGCGCCCGTTTCACGCGGGCACCGAGCACTTATCAACAATGTTACCCACAGGTTCATAACAGAGCCTGCTAATAAAGCCCATTCTCTTTTTGTGACAACTAGTTAGCAACACTGCCCGGCAGGTGCCTGCCGCTGTGATATATTCGCCGGCATGACTCCCCGCATCATAGTAGAGACGAGTTGATCTTCGCGGCACCGCGCCAAATGTGCCAGCTTATTTTTCCCAGAAAAGATCAAGCAAAGACTTGGCCTTGCTCTTTGTTTTTCCTCAACGTCTGCTTGAAAACTCGGCTTCGTCTATGGCCTTAAGCTCGTCTGCCGCAAGCGCCAGGTCCACAGCGTGGGCTGAGTCCACCGCGTGCGCAACGGTGCGGGCCCCAGGAATCGGGATAATGTTGGCTCCTTGCGCGAGTACCCATGCTAGCACGACGGCGTGAACAGACGCGCCATGGCGCTCGGCAATGGGTTTGAGCGCCGGATGGTCAGGGAGCGTCCTATTAAGTTGGCTACCGCCGAGGGGACTGTAAGCAAGAAACCCGATTCTCCGTTGTGTGCAATAATCAACTACACCGTCCGCCATCGCTTCCCGACGGAACGGATTGAAGTGGTTTTGCACCGTGACGATCGGCACAATGGATTCCGCCTTCTTGATCTCGTTGACGGACACGTTGGAAAGCCCCACCCCCCGAATTTTCCCTTCTTGCTGGAGATCAGCCAGCGCGCCGACGCTGTCAAGAAACCGGACTTGCGAATCCGGAGCGTGAAGTTGGTACACGTCGATGCAGTCCACGCCAAGCGCTTTAAGAGATTGTTCACAGGCCTGCTTCAGTCGATCCGGCCGGGCATCGCTCTTCCAGCGTCCCTGTGGGCGCGTCAGCCCGCCTTTCGTGGCAACTAATACCGCATCGCGCAGACCTGACCATGTCGTCAATGCTTTGGCGATGAGCCGCTCGTTGTGCCCGATGTCGCTGTTGTCGAGGCAGTACACATCTGCGGTGTCGATAAGCGTCACCCCGGCGTCGAGCGAGGCATGGAGCACGCGAATGCCGGCCGCCTCGTCAGGTCGGCCTTGAATCGAGAGCGGCATCGCGCCGAAGCCGATGGCAGAAACGGGCGGCGCGCCGGCTGCAAGAGATCGTGTTTGCATATGGGTCTCCGAATAGTTTAGCGTTGAACGAATAGAGAAGGGATTGAATATCTGGGTGACCTGAAAAATGGGAGACTAAATGGAGATCGATAAATGCGCAAGAACGAACGCGACGATATCAAGCAACGCATCAGGAACCACATGACACTTGGGCAATATAATCAACCTGGTAAGTGCTCACAGTGTGGTGCCATCCGAACCGATGTTGTCGAGCTTTTAGATGCACTCGACAAGGCAGAAGCGGAGATCGAGCAATTACGATTGGATCCCACCATCTGACTAACAGTTCCCACGCCTGTTCCAGATCAGACAAGATCTGGCTGTGTAAGGCTGCGAGTTCTCGCCCCTGGATCCGCCACAATCGAATCTACATCGTACAAGGCTTCGGCAATGCAGGCTTGGAGTTCAGGGATTTTGTTGAAGTCGTCTTGTTTGGGGGTGAGGTAGATCAAGGCTGTCCCTTGCGCCAAACCGAAGCAAGCCACGGCTGTAAATGCCGGGGTTTTCCAGCGGGCCGGTAGTAATGCTCCAGCTCAATGAAGCCGGCCGCGACCATAAACCGTCGCCATTCGGCGTGTTTCAAATAACAACAGTACCGATCGCCTGACCAGCCCTCCCGGTTGGGTCCATGTGGATTCGAACTGAAGAGCACACCATTCGTCTTGAGGCAACTCCAAAGCTCCTCCAGCACTCGCGGTAGCTCCTGGGTTGGGACATGAAAGAGTGCAGCATTGGCGAAGACACCATCGAACCGATTACTCGAAAGATCCAGCGCCAGGAAATCTTGGTGTAAAATCTCGCACCCTGAGTGATCGCGGGCCATTTGAACGAATTGTTTCGCACCGTCTAACCCAACTGCTTCATGCCCAAGTTTCCGCAATCTGACTAAGTCGCGACCAGGACCACATCCGAGATCGAGGATGGTATAGGGCTTTTCCCCGCCAAGATGGCGAAGCAGGGCCTCGACGTTTTGGCTTACGTCGTGATCGCGCGTGCCTTGCCAGAACGAGTTGGCGCTCTGTTCGTAATGAGCCAGCGTGATCGATGTCACAGCGCGAAGCTCCTTCGCAGTCAGAGTCGTCAAATGATGCAATTCGCCGCTCACAGCCCGCCTTTCACCTTGTTTGTCCGGCGCTCCCGAAAGAGTTTAGCGGTTTTTTGCTCTATAAGCTCACATTGCTTACGAATACTTTCATATTGTCTTGCCAGCTCTCTCTTTTGCTCCTCCACTTTCTCCGTGGGGAGGCCCATGCCTATATTTAGACCACTGAGGGCTTTTCCTTTTTGAACGCTAACAACGTCTATTTTTATAATGTAGCTAGAACATTGTCTTATAGGCTGGAATTCAAATATCGGTATTTTCGGCCAGAGGGATTGGGGTCTAAGGTAAATCAAAGTAAAATCTCTACGGGAAGGACGCACGGTAAATTGTGCGCCACTCACCGCAATTGTTAGGCGCACAAGTTGGCGCAAGTCATTTCTAAGCGAGGAGAAACAGATATGGGTGATAAGGGAAAGAGGGATAAAGGCAAAAGGGAACAACAGAAAAAGGCCCAGCGTAGTCCAAAGGAAAAACGAAAATTGAAAAAAGAAAAGAAGCATAACTAAATGTCTAGTGCTACCGGACAAGGTATAGGAAGCGACAGCTCGAGCGCAGGGGCGGGTGAAGTGCATCAACTCCACGTTACAATGAGCGCTCAACTTGGACGTTAGACGGCATGGAAAGCCCCAAAACAATTTCAGGCGTCACCCTCAGACTCGCGCAGTCGAGCGATGCCACGACTATCGCCCGCATGTCGAAACGTCTGATCGAACTGCGATTGCCGTGGTCATGGACACCTGAGCGAGTAGCAAAGCACATCCGGCACCATGACAGTCTAGTTTTAACGGCGCGGGTCGGAGGAGAGCTCGTCGGTTTCGCGATCATGCAATTTTCAGACGAAACCGCACACCTAAATCTGTTAGCGGTCGAGTCAACGTACGAGCGGCTTGGAATCGGGCGCCGTTTAGTAGAGTGGTTAGAGGAAACAGCTATTACGGCGGGGACGTTTGTCATTGCCTTGGAAGTCCGAGCGGCAAACGTTGGAGCGCGGTGGTTTTATCGCAGGTTAGGCTACCGAGAAGACCGCTGCATAGCTGATTACTATTGTCATGTAGAAAGCGCGGTTCGAATGGTCCGTGATCTACGAGTAGTTCGCGACAAGAATGCCACCTAACACTTATGAGGCCTCCTCTTGTCAATAGGCAAAAGGATTTTCTAACGTGCCTTCGACGCGTTCCTTTTTTCCGGATAACCGTCACGATCTGGCCGCGCCATTGTCCTAATAGCCAGACCTTCTCGAGCCAAACATGTTCGTCATAGCAGGAGAAGACGTATAGGAGCTATCGCACCGGGAAAAAGTGGGTTGCCACCAGGTAAACAGAATGGCCAGCCTGGGACGAACATTGTTGCAGCTTTTTTGGTAAAGGCCGTGTATACTATCGAGTTGCAGCACACTTCTTGTCTTGTACTCAGTTCGGAAGTTCCTTCTTGTTTTTCGGCAGTTACTCCCGCGATATTGCTTCCAGGAATCAACTGCAAACCATCATAAATCAACCAAACAGAGGTATTTCCGTGATTACAGGAACAGTAAAGTGGTTTAACAGCAATAAGGGCTATGGCTTCATTACCCCACAGGACGGTAGTAACGATGTCTTCGTGCATCACTCGGCCATTCAGGGGGGCGGCTACAAGTCCCTCACCGAGGGCCAACGGGTCACACTCGATGTCGAGCGAGGCTCGAAGGGGCCGTCGGCGGCGCGAGTTCAACCGGCCTGACGTCGCACACTGCTTTTGAACGAAGACCCCGCCGTTGGGCGGGGGCTTCTTTATTCGGGAACGACTCCTATCTGATTCTTCTGATATACTGATACTGAGTTCAGCGCGCTCCGGTGTGCGCCTGACGCTGTCGTGGCTAACGCGCGCCGGTGAGCCCCAAACCTTATCCCGCCTAGACCGGCCCAAGGCGGCCAACTTAGGTGACTATGTCACTTGATAACTGCGGCCTTTCGGCCGACTTACTTCGTGCCCTCGCCGAAGAGGGTCATCGCGACCCGATCAGCAATTCAATGCCGGTGTCGAAATGACCTACTCGGAGAGCACGCCTCATTACGTGCGCGGTACCTTTCAGCAAACCTGCGGTTTCTGTGGCTGTGTGTTTCACGTTGGCGTGCCGGGACAGCTAGGTCAGGAAGCGCCGGAAATGTACGCGTGCCCGGAATGCGCCAAACATTTTCTGGTAAGAGCATCTGGCGCTCCCGCCATTCGCCTGATCTCTAAGCGAACCGACGGTGGCACCGACTTGTGCCCGAACGATAAAGGCTTGGCAAACCGATCGGGTGTACGCCAGTCGTTCGGACGGAGAGGGGTGGGACATCCTGTCCCCCCAAAGAGCCGTCTTCTAATCCCGTGAGAATCGAGGCGAAGCCCAGAAGGCTGACTGTGCTGCAGGTGGCAACAGTCAACAAGCCGATCAAGTCAGGCCTTGGTTACGCGCCGATAGAAACGATCATTCATCATGTCCACCAAGGGATTCAGTCCTTAGGTCACCGGTCGATCGTCGCCTGCTCTGGCGATTCCAGGATGAGCGGAGAGCAATATGTTACCGTTGGTCGAAGCCTCGGCGACTATTGCTGCCAAGACACTCCGATGCGACAGGATATTGTCAAGATGCACCTTTCGCGGGCCCTGAAAAGGACACAACGGGGCGATATTGACATCATCCACATGCACGAATGGTTGGATTACATTTATGATGGCGCATTTAATCCATCCCTGCCCATTGTGATGACCCTTCATGTGCCCGCCGAAGACAGCATAATAAGTGAAGTCCAAGAGCGGTGGGGCAGTCGTCTTCCAGAGCCCTCCTTGTACTATGTTGCGATAAGTGACTATCAAAAACGGCAGTACTCCGGGTTGGTGGACGTATGCAGGACTATTTACCACGGAATTGAAGTGAACGACTTCCCGCGCAAAGAGAAGCCGGACAAAGGAAGCTACCTATTCACGATCGGCAGGATAGCTCGGGTCAAGGGACAGGATAAAGCCATAGAAATCGCCAGAAAAACCGGCTCTAAGCTGATCATTGCCGGCTGCGTTCAGAATAAACCCGCCGACAAGGCCTTCTTCGAAGACTTGCGGAAGTCCATCGATCTCACCGTTGATGTTGGCAAGCATCCAGTGGGGGAGGGCTATTACGACAAGGTCATAAAGCCGCTGCTGGACTGTGACAAGCAGATTATCTATATCGGAGAACTGGATAATGCGCAAAAGAAGCAGTGGTATCGGCATGCGCGGGCTACTTTGTTTCCCATACAATGGGGCGAGCCATTCGGATTGGTCTTGATCGAGTCAATGGCGTGCGGCACGCCAATCCTGGCATTCAACGAGGGAGCCGTTGCGGAAATCGTGGTGCACGGGAAGACAGGGTTCGTGGTGGAGTCTCTAACTGACATGATTGCCGAAGTCGACTTTATCGATCGTATCGATCCCGGTGAATGCCGCAGGCATGTCAAGGACCGCTTTTCCATCGCACGTATGGCCAATGGCTACTTAGAGCTATATCAACAGATAGTCGGCGACTATGGATACAAAGCTGCGACCGGATTTTGATAGAATTTCCTTCTGAAGCAGCTATTCTCGATGACCTAGCCGCATAAGAACCCATGCCCAAGGATCTTCCGGTAAGCAACGGTAATTTGCTCTTGAATTTCGACTCGGACTATCGGATTCGAGACGTGTATTTCCCGTGGATAGGCCAGGAAAACCATTCCAAGGGACATTTCCAGTTTGGCGTATGGGTCGATGGCCGCTTCTCCTGGATGGGCCCGCAATGGGCAAGGGATCTGCGCTATCGTCATGACAGCCTCGTCACGGATGTCGTCTTAAAGAACGAGACCTTAGGGCTGGAGCTTCGCTGCTCTGACGCGGTTGACTTCGACTTGGATGTCTATATCAAAAAGATCCAGGTGACCAACCTCGAGGACGAGCAGCGGCAGGTGAGGCTCTTCTTCAGTCAGGATTTTCACCTCTATGGCAATGACATCGGAGACACTGTCTACTTCGATCCCCGCAGCTGCGCTATCATTCACTACAAGGCTAAACGGTATTTTCTCATCAATTGTTGTGCGGACAGTAAGCGGGATCATGATTGGAACTGGTTCGCTTGCGGGGCCAAGGAGGCATCGGCAAGGCGGGAAACCGGGAACGACGCGAAGCGCGGCGAGCTAAGCGGCGCTCCGATTGCATGGGGGTCTGCCGACTCCACAGTCGGTATCCGGCTGCAACTGGCGCCCGGGGGGAGCGCCACGGGCTTTTATTGGATGGCCGCGGGCAAGTGCTACGAGGAGGTGACGCAGCTCAACCAGGAGACTTTGGAGAAGACGCCGGCAGAACTGCTTCGACGAACGTCGGATTACTGGGAAGCGTGGGTCCAGAAAGAGCCTCGATCCTTTGGCGACCTGCCCGAGACAGTTACCAACATCTTCAACCGCAGTCTCCTTGTTTTGAGGACACAGATCGATAACCGGGGCGCCATCATCGCCGCAAATGACTCGGATATCATCTATTTTGGGAAGGACACCTACTCTTACATGTGGGGCCGCGATGGGGCCTTCGTCGCGGCCGCAGTGGCTAAAGCCGGTTACACGACTCCATGTCGGAGCTTCTTCGATTTTTGCTCTCAGGTTTTGTCAGACGACGGATACCTTTTCCAACATTACAATCCGGATGGATCGCTGGCCAGCAATTGGCACGCCTGGCTCCAAGACGGAAAGGCGGTGCTCCCCATACAGGAAGACTCCACCGCCTTGGTTCTCTGGGCCCTGTGGATCCATTACCAGTTTTCAAAGGAAATAGAATTCATCCGGCCACTGTACAAGACGCTGATCCGAAGGTCGGCCGATTTTCTGCTCACCCACCGCGATGCCGAGACACTGTTGCCGATTCCCTCCTACGATCTCTGGGAAGAGCGTTTCGGAGTGCACGCCTTTACTGTCGCAGCAGTGATCGCCGGCCTCAGAGCGGCGGCCCATTTTGCGAGGCTCTTTCAAGATACAGTCCCAGCCGAGACCTATGACACAGCAGCCGATCAAATGAAGGAAGGGCTTGCTCGGCACCTGTATCACACAGGTCTCAAACGCTATGCGCGTTCGGGCTACAGGACGGAGGAAGGCTATGAACTGGACGAGGTGATCGATGTCAGTCTGTTGGGACTGACGACGTTGGGAGCACTGCCCCCTAGAGATCCGAGGATCGTTGAAACGGTTGAGGCTGTTCGCGAGCAATTGTGGCTGAAGACTCCCGTGGGCGGGTGTGCGCGATACCAGAACGATCGCTACCAACGAGAAAGTGGTGGTCAAGAAAATATTGCTGGAAACCCATGGTTCATTTCCACGTTATGGCTGGGAGAGTACTATATCGCTCGAGCCGAGAACCTCCGTGAGCTTCACCAAGCAATCCCCTACCTTGAGTGGTGTGCGACGAATGCGCTTCGTTCCGGTGTGCTTGCAGAGCAGGTGCACCCTGAAAACGGTTGTCCTCTCTCTGTTTCTCCGCTTACATGGAGCCATTCGGCTTTGGTGTGGACAGTGCTGCAGTACGTGGAAAAGTTCAACTCCTTCGAACAATCATAGTACATGACCCAGCGGCTCTCCCATCGCCGCGGCGGCGATCGGCAGGCGCGCTTAAGGACAATACCTGGCGACATCGAGGCGCTGGCGATCGCATTGACTATACGGTGCACGGCGATGCCGTGAACCTGGCCGCCCGGCTTGAACAGCGATGTGCCATATGGCGATACAGGATGCTTGTTGAGTAACTTTTACTTTTTTGGGGGTTAGAAACCGATGGCAGATCAGACCGCAGATAGCCGAACCATCACCGGCAGAATCATCGAGGCAATGATTGCCCATGGACTGGCAGGC
>Ga0224508_10000880_pt1 | contig 27737 bp, 29 predicted proteins | sample SF_Jan12_sed_USG_4_FD_170157 | JGI IMG/M metagenome (GOLD analysis project Ga0224508, IMG submission 170157) | Sediment microbial communities from San Francisco Bay, California, United States - SF_Jan12_sed_USGS_21 | ecosystem: Environmental > Aquatic > Marine > Sediment | place: USA... | reverse complement strand
TGGCGTGTTGACTGTGTCGTTGTTGTTATCATCGACTTGGTCTATCGTATCTGATGTTACATTGACATCGTTGGTCTGTGTCGTAGTGGTGTTTGCATCTACTGTTACTTGGACCTCTATGGTCTCGACTCCGTCTACTGCGATTTCGCCGTAGAACCATGTTAGTACTCCGTCTATTAGGGAGACCTGATCTGGGGTTGCATCTACAAATGTTACATTGGCTGGGAGCACATCTGTTACTGTTACATTATCAGCAAGGGATGGTCCGTTGTTAGTTACAGTTATGGTATAGTTGAATGTCTCACCTGGGACGACATCAGTTACGTTGGCAATCTTGGTGATTTCAAGGTCTGCAGTTGCGTTGACTGTAGTTTGCTCATCATCGCCGTTGTTATCTGGATTATCATCTTCTGTGTCAGAGGTGACATTTGCGATGTTGAGTAGTACTGTTCCATCTAAAACATCATCAATCACAAAAACTGTTATGGTGTAGTTCAATGAATCGCCTGCTGCAAGGGTGGTAATTGTTGGCCATACTGTGGTAGTAGCATCAGATGCAGTTACATTTCGAGTTGGGTCTGATGAGACAAATGTAGTGTTTAATGGAAGAGTATCAGTGATGGTTACGTTTTGTGCATCAGATGGACCTGTATTTGTGACATTAATTGTGTAGGTGTAGTTTTCTCCAGCGACCGCGTTTATGCCATTATCAGACTTTTCCAGCAGTAGATCTGCTATTGCATCTACTGTTGTTGGCTCATCATCGCCGTTGTTATTTGGATTATCATCTTCTGTATCAGATGTGACATTTGCTATGTTGAGTAGTACTGCTCCATCTAAAACATCAGCGCCGACAAGTGTTGTTACTGTATACTGTACTGAATCACCAAATTCAAGAGTGGGAATTGTTGGCCAGGTGACAAGATTTGTCGAATTTGTTCCACCATCAGATGCTGAGACAAATGTTGTGTTTAATGGAAGAGTATCAGTGATGGTTACGTTTTGTGCATCAGATGGACCGTTGTTAGTTACATTAACTGTGTAAGTGTAGTTTTCACCTGCTACTGCGTTTGTTCCGTTATCAGACTTTACCAGCAGTAGATCAGCTATGGTATTGGATTCTGTTTCCTCAGTATCATCATTATTATCAGGATCTGGATCAAATGTAGTTGAATTTACAGAAACATCATTGAGCAAAATGGTTCCGTTTTCTATTGAGGGATCAAGGGCAATTGTGACATTGATAAATACAGATTCACCTGCAAGTATAGTTCCTAGATCCCATTCAGCAAATGTGCTGTTGGTTGCTCCAGTTGGGGTGACATTAGATGAGACAAATGTTGTGTCATCTGGGAGGGTATCATTCAAAAATACATTTTCAGCTTGTGCAGGTCCTGCATTTGTTACGTTAATTGTATACCACAGGGTTTCACCTGCAATTGCAGGCTCAAATCCCGAAGTCTTTGTCACTTGAAGATCCGCTGATTTTTTATTGTAAAAGGAACAGATTACATCATCGGCAGCTTCTAAATCAATTATTAACGGATCACCTGGTTCTCCTGTTCCCGATGTTCCCGTAAACGGTGTTTCACCAGAATTGGTACAAGAGGAGGAGTCAAAGACCCATTCATCTAAATCATCAATTAATTCTGTAATCTCATATGTTGTGGCATTGAGCTTTTGAAGCTCAATTGATTGCATTGTTCCAGCTCCTACAGTAGTAACATTATAGATTCGATGGGTGCCGTTATCCAAATGGAAAACTGTCGAGCCTGTACCATTATCCCCTATCGGAACCACATTTGTAGTATCAGTGGCATTAATGGCAAATTGGAATGTTTCAGCATTTCCATCAAGTGTTGTCTTTTTTAGTGTAAGATTGGCCACTGCCTGGTTTGTAAAGGTACATTCGGTGCTTTCATGTATGATTCCTTGGGGGTTATCAAGAGTGATATTTATTCCCAGCCCATCAACAGTTGGGGTAAAAGTACTATTTCCAGTAACTGAAGCACATTCAATTGGAGCAACAAGCTCCCATCCAGGAGTAGCCTCTTCAGTTACAGTATAGTTTCCTGAAAAAAGATCAAAGAAATTTTGAGTATCGCTACCAGGTGTGGTGAGTGTGAATTCCTCTATTCCTGTTTGATTGGATAATCCCTCATCAGTGGTAAAATTAAAAGAACCATCCCCATCAAGGGTAACCTTTGTAATATTTATTGCAGCAATTGGCTGCTCGACTGCATCAACCTTTAAGGATCTGTCTTGTTGTCCTATGTTGTCATCGTTGAATTGCAATACTCGCATGTGATATGGAGACCCTGATTTACCAGCAGCCGTAATTGATTCCCCTGTGGTAGTATCAAAACCCCATTGGTTACTACTTGCAACATGTCCACTCCAAGATAAAACAGCATCAGTTGCATTATCATTAGCAGTAAAATTAATCCGAATGGTTGCATCAGCGGTGCTGGAACCTTGAATGTGTAAATCTTCAGTTAGAAAGCCTGGTACATTAATAAATTCTGCAGAAGTCAGGTTAACATTATCGGTGGCATTCTCCGGGAAAAGTGAAAATACAAATCTTGAAGGATCGGCTAAAGCTTCCGAGTCAAAAAAAGTTTTAGGTTGTATTGGTCCAGCCTCAGGTGTTCCATCATCATCATAATCATCAGTGTTTTTTATTGGAGATGGAATTGCAATGTAAGATCCTGCATTAATGTCACATACTGTAACGTCGTTACCCCCAACTTTGATAACACATGGATTGGCATCAGTCTCAGTATTGTTGTATGTACCAAGAAAATCATATGCATAAGAACTAGTATGAATAATACCGTATTGAATAATTAGGCTAAAGTCAGTGGTTGGAGCATCAGAAACATCATCCAAGTTTAGATTTATTCTAAATGGAACATAGTCAGTTTCAGCATACTGAGAATGGGAAGGGCCTAGGTTTCCTGACTGCCAATTAGCACCAATACATTGTTCTGGTGGGTCGGGAAGCGGTCCGTTTCGACATTGTTCAAGATTATCAACTACTGCATCTTGAATGTAATCAATATCAATTGGAGTTCCAACTACTTTGAGGTCAAAGACATCCTGGAATCCTGAAAGACCTGTAAGCTGAGCAGAATACATCTTCTCCTCACTGATTGGTCCAATTGTTGCAATCAGTTCATCAGAATCTACCTCATAAATCTCTACAAATCCTGAAACGGTTTCAGTTTGACTTGACGTTGTTATATTTGCCTTTGCAAAAACATCAATAAAGTTCACATTAGAAATTGGTACCTCAAAGGTTGTTCGTATATAGTCTCCTTCAGGAATATCTTCTAGATAAATCTGGTCAATTGCAGACACCAAGTCATACACATCGGCAATAAAGTTTCTATCTGAATCAAGATGCTCAGCTGCTGTAATCAAAATGACAAATGATTGCTCAGATAATTGAGGTACACTCCACTGTAATTTATCAGGAATTCCATTATCATCAGTATCGACAAGTGTTACATCATACTGTGGGTCTTTTGTGACATCAATTGCTTGCCCGTTTTCATCAATCCACAAAAGACGTAAATTCTTTGTGTCTATTGTTTTGATAATAGCTTCAGGAATATCTGATTGTGTTAAGACATCTGAATAGTGCAATGCAGAGTCATGAGATACAGTTACATGTTTTTCAAAAGAGTTAGAGGATTCTTTGAGAATGTTTTCTGAAATTCCAGCAGCGCCAGTGGTAAACTCTATTACAACTCCATCAGAAGGACTTGGAATGGAAATTAATTTTGTATCTGACTTGTTTTGAATTATTTCGGGGATAAAATCAACCATGGCAACTTTGGATTGAGCACTTGATGGAGATTTGTCAGATTCATAAATTGTGGCTAAAAGGATTTCTTGGTCATCACTTGTGATAACTCTGCTGAGACTAGCATCAGAGGGTATCTCAATTTCTGCCATACTAGTTTCATTAGAAAACAAAACAGTTTGTTGCCATTGTACATCTTTTCCTATCTCAATTGGCGCATGAGTTAGGGTAGAATCCATTACATCATTAGATGTTTCAAATGCAGCAACAGTTGAGGAATCAGAGCTTGTAGTTACGTTACCATTTGTAAATTCAGTAAGACTGTCGGTTGGTTCTGGTTCAGTTGGTTCTGGTTCAGTTGGTTCTGGTTCAGTTGGTTCTGGTTCAGTTGGTTCTGGTTCAGTTGGTTCTGGTTCAGTGGGTTCTGGTTCAGAAATCACTGAAGAGTCAGATAAAGTTGTAATTTCTCCATCGGTAAATTCAGTAACATTTCCAGTTGATTCTGGTGGTGGTGTGTCTGTAGGTTCAGGTTCAATGGACTCATCATTAGTATCGGGTATAGGAAGCTCTGATTCAACTGATTCGGGTTCAGTTGAAGTTGAAGAACTGGTAGATACCTCCGCATCATGTTTGTTTGGGAACAAATTTTTTCCGGCTTCTTCTTTCTTTCTGTCTTCGGATTTTTTTACCTTGTATCCTTCTGATGCAGATTCCTCAATATTTTGGTCATTTGTATTATTCTCATCTGCAACAAATCCATACTCGTTGGGAGTTCCTGTCTGTTCATCTTCAGTCTGAACAGTCTGAGTTTCTGATTGTAAAATGATATCAGGCATTCTGTTATTTTCATCAAGAGTAGATATCTGACCCATCGTAAGTGATTGATCATAAAGTGTAACATCATCAATATATCCAGAAAAATGATTTTCAGTATTAGATTGCTCTCGAAGGGAAGGGTTGAAGGCACCAATTAAGATATCTGCATTTGTAGGGATATAATCTCGAGTATTTTGATTTTCATTTCCATATTGATATGTTGAAGAATAACCACCGTCTATTTTCTTATAATTTTCGTGAAATCCATTTACATAAATCCGGATTTCATTGTTCGAGTAAGTTGCAGAAATATGTGTCCAATTTTCTGGAATTGCAGAATTGGATTGTATTTGATGCCATTTTATTCCATCATACACTGAAAAGATTGCAATATTTTTTTCTACGTTGTCGTTGTTAATTGACAAGTCAAAAGCAGCAGCTTCGCTTACTATTGATAAAGTTGCAGGTGCTCCTTTCTTGTAATCTGGTTTGACCCATGCTGAAACTGTAAATTCATTTAATCTATCTGAAAGATTTGAATCCAAAATAAGATAATCATTTTTTCCATCAAGGGATATTACTGAATTTTCTTGATCAGAAATTATTGTTGCTCCATTTGTAATAAAATTATTAGAGTTATCAAAATAAACAAAATCAACTGGTTTTGGAATAATTTCTTTTTCTAAATCACTTTGTGCAAAAGCATATCCCCACATAGAATTACCAACTGCTATTGGCATGGTGAGCATGGAGGCCATTGAAAATACCAAAGTCACGCTTGCTAGTTTTTGGAATTTTTGCGGTATGGGGTCCTCATCTGAAATTCTATAAACTATTAGACCAAATGGAACAGCAAGGATGAGAATTGCAAATGCGTTAGCAGTTGTATCTAAAGGACTAGGAACAAGATAGAATTGTTGCCCATTATTTTCTACAAGTTGTTTTGCATCTGATTTTATTGTATTTCCACGGTCAGGTGAATACATAATATAATGTCCAGAAAGAACTGATGCATCGCCAGTTAGTGGATTAGTATATGGTACAGGTGGCGGCAAAGAGGTCTTCGGTAAATTTTTTAAAAGTTTTGGGTCTATGATATATTTATCAGTGTTTTTAGTTTGATCATCATTTCCCAAAGTTTCCTTGTAATCGGATTTAATATCAGAATTTTGTAGCAATTGAGAATCTAAATCTTTGAGAGTTTGTTTTGGCGCAATTTGTTCAGGAACTTTTCCAAAAGAAATATTGTCTGGATTTATTATCCAATCATCTTCAGCAAATGCTGGGGACAATCCAATAGAAAATAAAATAACTACCAAAGTAGAAAATTTTACTAAACTCATCTCATACTATTAGGGATGCACACTTATCAGTGAACTCCAATCTCCTATCACCCGCATTACAAAATTTTCAACTATAATGAATATAAAGATATTTTTTTGTAGGTTAACCTAATCACAATTTTGGTTTTTTAGAAACTGTTTGTATAAAAAAAAATGTGACAATTTCACAAATAAGACAAATCATTGGTATTTCCAAATGTGGGAATATTTTTTTTGAAGATCGATCAAGAATTTTCAATACCAAAAATTTTATCTCATCGTCTGTTTAAACTACAAATTTATTTTTATAAATTTATTTTGTGGACTTTAAATCTTAATTCGTTTGTCCAGTAGGATGAAGATTGTAAATTTTTTAAATTTACAAAAACGAAATTACAAGAAATTCTTTTTCCATCAAATACTGAATTCCTGCTATGAATTCTTCATCAGAAATTTTTTCTTGAACCCACCAAAGAGAAGTTTGCTTTACATAATTTGGTATTTTCACTCCTATTGGTTTGTTTTCTTCATAATCATCAGTTACCTGAATTTCAGAAGGATTCAAAACACCTACTCGTACTAGATGTTGTAATCCCAAAACAAAATCATATTCATTTATTTTGTCTTCTGACCACCATTGCACGGAATTTTTTACCCATTGTGGAAATTTCGATTGTTTGTAATTTCCCTCATGTTGAATATCTACTGTAATCTCGGGACTTTTTTCGTCCCTGTATTTTGCAAATACTGTATATGTTCCGTTGATAATTTCCTCATCTATTACCGTTTGAAAATTAAAAACTCCATCTGAATTTACCCGAACTTTTCTGGTATCAATTGATTGGTTTGGGTCTATAACTGTAAGTTCCACTTGGATTCCGGATATGAATTGGTCTTTACTTATTAATCCGTTAATGTCTGCAGTAGTGTATCCTGCTTTTGGTATAATGTATTCTTCAGACGATGATTGAAAAAATTCAAAGACTTTAACATCATCTGTATCTGGTAAAAATCCGTTCTCGCCATAAATTGATCTGATGGCAACAATATCTTTGGGAGTAATTATATTTTCATTTAGATTCTGGTGACTAAACACTGCCATAATGGATGGTGCAGGGATAATTCCTCTTGCCCATTCAACACTGACATCCAAATCATCTGAGATGTAATGTCCTAATCCTAAGCCATGTCCAAATTCATGTTTTATCACACTTTTTAATTGCTGCATTAGTCTGGGGTAATCTTCATAGCAAGGATCAAAATATATCCAGTCTTTGTCTTCAGTTTTACAAAATTCTATTGCCGCATAGTAAATTGTAATATCAGATCTTCCCGTATCACCAAGTTCATACTGAGTTTTTCCTAACAGTTTATACCATTCATCTTGAGACTCTGGTTTTTCTTTGAATTTAATAAAAATGTGACACGAGTCATAATCAAAGTCTTGTTGTTCATCCAAAGGAATTGGAATTTGTTTTATTTCCCAAATTGATTTGTCTCGTCCTAGCTCAGAGTTTTGCAAGTGAACTTTCCATTCGTCAATAGAAATTCTGGTTTCATCCATGAGTCTTTTGGAAAAGGATTCTGAAAGAGCTAAACTATTTGCAAAATCAGGTTCGATAATGCAAACTGCTGAATTTTCTTTTAATTTTGGGCCCCATTTTTCAAAAGTTACTGTATATGCATACGATGAGGAAATACTAGAGAAAACAATTATTGCAAAAACAACTCCCAGAATTGTTTTATTCCATAAATTTTTGTATATTTTAGCAGTTAAATTTTTTGACATTAAATCAAAACCTATATCATAGAACTAGATTCACTAACTAAATTCTAAACCAAACTGACATTCCAATTGTCATCAACCCAAACACCAATTACCTTTACACCCAAATCCCAGGAAGTGACAACTTCCATACTTTTTTTAATATGAGCTATATGCGCTTCGTTTGAAACAGGATTTCCTGCACAATCATAGTGACCAGAAACTACAATCAATTCTGATTTGTGAGCATTAATTGAGATACCAACCTTTGTTTTAATGGATTCAAGATCTTGATTTTCAGCTACTTTTTTGTCAACACCAGGTTCAGTGATAGCATCCACATAATCAACTGAGTAATTCTCTTTAATCCAATTCGCTAATGGTATCTGTATTCTGCCATCCATACATGTAATCGATGTTGCGAATTTTCCTTCTGCCACAATCTTTTGATTTAGACATACTGTATTAATTTTTTCTTTCAATTTTTATATAACAAACACAAATGATTTAATCGTCACTCCACGAAGAACAATAATTGGTTTACAGTTCAAAGGACAATCAAGGAGTGATCAAGGTATTATCTTTCTTGAAAACTCATAACACAGAGTATTTGTCAGGTCAAGATCTAAGTGATGTTTTAAAAATCAGTAGAGTAGCCGTTTGGAAACACATTAAAAAAATAAAAGAGCTAGGATATAAAATTGAATCAAAACAAAAGCTAGGGTACAGACTAGTTTCAAATACAAATTTACTTTTACCCTGGGAGATTACTCAAGGACTAAAAACAAAAAAAATTGGTCACCAAACATATTATTTTGATTCTGTAAATTCAACCCAAGAACAAGCCATGAAAATGGCACAAGATCCTAAAAACAATGGTGCTCTAGTCATTGCACAGAGTCAAACAGAAGGAAAAGGAAGAGCAGGAAGAAAATGGATATCACCCAAAGGAGGTATTTGGTTATCAATTATTTTACGTCCAGAGTTTGATGTTTCAATGGTTACATTATTTCCAATAGCATCAGCTCTTGCATTATCAAATGCAATAGAGAAATGTTTTAAAATAAAACCAGAATTAAAATGGCCAAATGATATCACCATACAAGGAAAAAAGGTTGCAGGAATTTTAGTTGATGCATCTCTAGAATCAAATAAGATTGAAAATATTGTGTTAGGCATTGGAATAAATTTTGATGTGAATGTAAACCAAATTGAAAAAGATTTAAAAAATACCCCAAATTTTTATGGTGTTGCATCGTTGCAAAAAATTAAAAAAGATACAACACCACTGCATCTAATTCAAAAATTTTTGGAAGAACTAGAAAATATTTTTGAGTTATTAAATAAAGATCAGAATAAAAAAATAATCAAAGAGTGGACAAAAAGATCATCAACCATTGGAAAAAACGTTGAACTGATAACTAGAGATGGAAAAATTAGCGGAAAAGCGATAAAAATTGATGATGATGGTGCTCTAATAATATCGAATAAAAAAAATACCAGAGTTTTAGCTGGTGACATTATTCATTTATCAAAATAAAAAGATCCCTTGGTAAATTATTTTTTCGAGGGTTTTGTCTTTGTTTTTTTTCTTTTTTGTCTTGATATTAGCGATGTTTGAGTTTTCAAAATATCTTTAAGATCTTTTTGAATCTCAAAAACTGTTTTAAGCATCTGCTCTAATTCTGCAGAATATTCCTCGTATGCAGATATCAATTCAGAGCGTTTATGATTGGCCTCTAAAAGTTGCTCATTTGAGCGTAAAAGATTTGCAGACTTGATTAATTCGGGAATTTCATTTGAAGTATCCAAGTTTTTCAATTCTAAAGTAATGTTTTGAATTTTTTTACGGAGTTCATAAATTACCTGGCCTGCGCCGACTTTACTCATTCTATCAAGTGATCTCAGAAGTTGATTAAAGTATTTTTCTCAAAACAAGTAATGTTAGGCAGGAAAATAAATTTTAGGATGTATGAAAATTACAAAGTTTAATTAAAAATTTTATAATATTTTCTAATTGTATTATTTCTAGAACAACTTAGCTTAACCTACACACCAATAACCGGTAGAAACTATGTAAAAGTGATAATAACTCAAATGAGTAATTTAGCTTTAAAATGTTAAAAAGTACAATTATTTCTGGACCAAAATGTCCCTCATGTGGCGATAAAAAAATGGTAACAGATCAAAATACAGGTGAACTGTTTTGTGGTAAATGTGGATTTGTAGTTACAGATAAAATTTCAGATGTTGGTGCTGAGTGGCGTTCATTTGCAAATGATGAGACGAACCGAACCAGAGTTGGTGCCGGAACATCATTGACCATGCACGATATGGGATTATCCACCATAATTGGAACTCAAAACAAAGACTCTACTGGAAAACCATTAACTTCTGCAATGAGAAGTTCTATCGAAAGATTAAGAACTTGGGACAGTAGGTCACAAGCTCATTCATCTGCAGATAGAAATCTACGACAAGCACTAAATGAGATGGATAAATTAAAAGATAAACTAGCTCTAACTGACGCCGTGGTAGAAAAGGCAGCTTATATTTATCGAAAAGCTATGGAGAAAAAATTAGTTAGAGGTCGTTCTATTCAAGGATTAGTAGCTGCATGTCTTTATGCATCATGCAGAAATACTGAAACCCCAAGAACGTTGGATGACATTGCAAAAGGAATCAACATTAGAAGAAAAGATGTTGCCAGATGCTACAGACTAATTTATAGAGAATTGGAACTAAAAATGCCAGTAGTAGATCCTGTTAAAGGTGTTTCAAGAATTGCCAGTATTGCAAAACTTACAGAAAAAAGTAAACGCAAAGCAATAGCAATTTTGGAAAAAGCTAAAAAATTGGGAATAGTTGCAGGCAAAGATCCTATGGGCATAGCAGCAGCAGCGCTTTATTTAGCATGTATTAGTACAGGGGAAACAAAATCCCAAAAAGAAATATCAATTGCATCTGGAGTTACCGAGGTAACAATCCGAAACAGATGTGCAGGCTTGAGAAAAATGATTCAAACGATATAAAAACGGAAAAATTTTAAATCTTCATGGAAATTTAAATAATCTTTATAACGAGGTATTCAAACAAATTAAAAGAATGTCTAAACTTGCCCTAGATGATAACGAACTAAGAAAACTATCTTTGGAAGAAAGATTTCTAAAATTAGAAGATATTTTTAAACATTCAGATGATGAATCAGCTAGATGGGATGCTGTCTGGTTGGCAGGAGAAATCCCAGTCGAAGTAGGTTTGAAAGGACCATTGTTTGATAAAGTTGCAGATCTTTTTGCATGGGTGTTGAAAAATGATGATAATGCAGTTGTACGCCATGAGGTATGCTATCAAATTTCAGGAAGAAACATGCGTGACAAGATTCCAGATTTGGCAGAAGCGGGATTGCATGACAAAAGTGCACTAGTAAGACACGAAGCAATCGAATGTCTAAGTATCATCTACGCCTTTGATCAGATAGATACCATGAAAAAAGCATTAGATGATCCCAGTGAATATGTAAGGGAGACTGCACGAATGGTATTAAAACGAATGGAACGATTAAAAGGAAAAACCTTCAATCCTGAATCAGAGTTTGTTGCATATTAGATTGTTTTTTTGTGTTTGTATAATGCATACACCATAAAGATGTTAGATACAAGCCACAGTGTATTTACTGGATGAATAATGGTAAATTCTTCGATTTCTTCAAGATAATAATACCACACATCTGCAAATGAGTAAAAAAAGATACCAATCACTAACATAAACCAAGCAATTCCAAGTACACTATGACGAAAAACCGTTAATCCTAAAATTGCAAGTGAAAGTATTGCTGCTGATGCTGCTACATAAAGAATACCCATATAGTATACAACAGGATCATCCTCTAACGTTTCAATGGTAAACAACCCAAAGGCTGCAACAAAAGCTACTGCTAATACGGGAACACCGATTTTTGGACCGAAGCCCAAATCTTTTTTGAAATATTTGATATTTTTTACCAGATGAAATCCTGTAAAAAAGTAAAATGCAATAAAAAAAGCATCAGCTATTGAGGGATAAGGATCCTCATCTAGTACGAATAAATAGTAATTATACACCAAATCTCCAACAAATAAAAGAATAAATCCTATAGCCAGAGCCAGATAGGTTTTTCCAAAAACTGGAGAACCCCTATAACGCTTGAATACAAATATGGCTGTGATTCCTACAGCAAGTGAACTAAGACCATATGTAAAATCAGCAAAAGAAGTTTCTTCCTCATCCACAAATTCGCTTATGTAAATTTGGTATGTAATTGCCAAAACTGCAATAACCACCAAAGCCTTGATACCAATTTTGGTTTGAGAAGACCCTTTGCTTGCCTGACTCACGATTTAATAATGGAAAGTTCTTTTAAAAAGATTTTCACAGGTATGTTTTTAACAATATAATAATACCTCAACATATGACTGATCCAAAAGAACATTGGACAAAAAAAGCGGAAGAATATAAGAAAGATGGAAAATTTGAAGAAGCCATAAAAATGTTAGATAAAGCAAACGAAATTAAAAAAGAAGAAAAAGATCCGGATTATTGGTTTAAAAAAGCAATTCATTTTTGTGATATAGGTCAATATCAATCCGCAAAAAATGCGCTAGAAAAGGATTTAGAGACTAAACAAAAAAATTACGATTCATTTTTTCTTAGGGGGAAAATTCTTTATAATTTAAAAAATTATGAAGAATCCTTGGAATGCTTCAATAAAGCTTCAGAAGAATACAACAGGAAACATATGCGAAATACACATAAAATTGATCAGATGAAAAATGTTAATAAATTTGAAGAGGCCGTTAAATATTCAGATTTAGTTTATCAAGAAAAAGAGATAGATCAGGAGTTTTGGTTTCAAAAAGGAATGACGTTAAACAAGTTGAAAAAATTTAGTGAAGCTTCATTGTGTTTTGAAACTATTTTAGAAAAAAAACAAAACAATCCAAAAATATTATACGAGTTAGCTAAATCTGAGTTATTGGTAGGAAATCAAAAAAAATCATTAGAAATTTTAGAAAAAGCATGCAAACTTGATTCTCAGGTTAAAGAAAAATTAAGGATCGATAAGGATTTTGAAACAATTTCTGAAGAAGAAAAATTCCAAAGTTTACTTGGAATGTTACAGTAGAAATTTAAAGAGAAATCTAATATCTACCATTCCAAACGAATCATATCTTTCATGTTTATTCCCTGCTTTTTTTCCCATTTAATATTGGTAAAAATTCCTTGGGTTGTTTTAGGAAGTTGATTGATCACATTTTTAGTTCCATTTTCATTATCGATATAATACAATTTTGGTGAAAGTTCAACATTAGAAAAATGACTGAAATTTAATTCAAAGTTAGAGGTATCAATTAGAAAAAAATTTTCAAAATTATTTCTGGATAGCTTTGAATCATAAACCATTTTTAGTATCCTTCCAGAATCATCCTTAAAAACAGGACTAGCTAGTTTTATTATAATTTTTTTTGAAAGTGGGGTAAGGCCCAAAATTTTTGAAATTTCAAGTTCCTTATTATTCTCATCAAATGCTCTAAGATTTGAAGCATTAAATTCTTCTTCAGAATTTGAAACAACTCCCGCTACGATTTCATATATGGGGTCAGTAGAGTTATTGGAAAAATAATAAATTCGTTCCAAACGGGTTAATTCAGATGAGTCTTTTTGAATAATATTAAAAATCATTTTTTCACATTTGGAATTTTTTTCCGAATCTAAAACTTTAGGAACGATTTTGATTTTCTCTTTAGGGAGAGTAGGATTTCCAAATCCTTCACCAAAAGCTGAATAGACTAACAAATTCTCTCCATGTTTAATTCCAAAATTATGTAAAGGATGAAGGTTTTTTTCATGATCTTCAGATACTTCAATTAAATCATTTGCTAGATCATTACTTAACAGAATATGACCGGCATCGCCCATATCCATGATTCTTCTTGCAAGAATTGCTCCTGGTCCCCACAAGTTCATGTTTCCCAAGACATCTTTTACCACAAAGACGTGCCCAATATGACATCCAATTCTTGTTTCAATTTTTTCTACACTGGTTGCTTTTTTGTTATATTCTGTTATTTTTTTATGAAATTCAATCGCTAGTTGAATTGGTTGTTCTAACCCATTGATAAATCCAATAAGCATTCCATCTCCGGTGGGCAGCATTAAGAGATTATCACTCCAATTATCTCGAAAAGATTTACAATCATAAATTATTTCATTTAACTTTTTGATTTTTGTCCGCTGAGTTTCGGTAGAAAGTACGGGGTTTGATAATCCTACAATATCTATAAAGAAAAATGCCGCATAGATTAGATCTTCAGGAATGGTAGAAGTCAAGCATATTTTATAGGCCAAATTGAATTATTATGTTTAATTAATTCAAAAGAAATTAGGCAATTAGCTGATTTGTAAAGAAATTAGCTTTGGTTTTAACCTAATTTAATATTCAATCAAGCCCAATACTAGGCATGTCTGCCATTGAATTCATAACCTGCATGGTGTGTCATTCAAAAGCGCCCATAATTGAGGACCCAAGATATGACGGAATGAGAGGAATATGCCTTACATGTGACAACAATTGGCCTGAATCCTAGACATTATCAAAGAATATTTAGATACTAACAATCATAGTTTTTTTAGTGACTTTTAATTCAGAGAAAATAGCCAGCGATTTTTTAGAATTAGCCAGCGAACAGAGATTAAGTATTCTAAAAAATTTGGAAGAAAAACATCTCAATATCTCAAAATTAGCAAAAATTCTGGATGCAACCAACCCAGAAGTTCATCGAAATATAGGAAGATTATCAAAAAACGGATTAATACTAAAAAATCCGGAAGGAAATTATGAATTAACTACCTATGGAAAAGTAATTCTTGCACAGATTCCATCAATCAGTTTCGTTTCAGAAAATAAAGATTTTTTTAATTTACACAACTTAAGTGATGTGGAAACAAAATTTATCCAAAGAATTGGAGCACTACAAAGCAAAAAAAAAATCAAAGGATTTGTAAAAGTATTAGAAAAATGGAAGAAGATGCAAGAAGATGCTGAAGAATTTATTTACAACATTTTATTTGAAGTTCCCTATTCTAAAGATGTTATAGAGGTAATTTCAAACAAACTTGAAAAAGGAATCCACATAAAATCCATATTTTCGGAAACTGCAATAATTCCTGATGACAGAAAGAAGGTATTTGAGGAGATGGATTTCCAAAAATATATAATAAAAGGAAATCTAGAGAGAAAAATAACAAAAAATAAAGCTGTTGGATTACTTATCACCGAAAAAGAAGCAGGAGTATTTTTTCAAAGATCAGATGGTGAACAGGATCTTAGTGAAATGTTGGTTAGTACAGAAATAGAGTTCAGGGATTGGTGTATAGATTATTTTGAACATACTTGGAAAACCTCAAATGCATTCCTGGAATCGAAATTAAATGAATGAAAATTTTCAGGATTTTTGTTTTGAAGTTACTTTGTAAACAGGATAAGAATATCTAAATCCCACATCACAACTTTGAATTTCCTTAAATGCATACGCTTTGAATTTTTTGGTGACGTGATACAAATCATGTCCAATGACAAATTCATTATGTCCTGCAAAATGGTTTATCTTTGCACACATATTTACAGGTGGCCCTATCAAATCAACTGCATGTGAATGGTTGGTATTCATCAAAATTACACTTCCAAAATCAGAACTAATTCTATACTGGAGTTTTGGAAGTTTTTTGGCCACCAATTCTTTGGAAATTATGCTTTGGGCATTTGTCATTGCCACTCCACAGTCCAAACAATTTGTCATCCCTGTCTCTGGAGTATTGGCAGTGGGAAAATAATAGAGGAGACAATCTCCAATATTTTTTATTACTTTGCCCCCAAATTTTCCAATTATTTTAGACATGGAATTAAGAAATATCTCATAATATTGAGATAAATGCTCAGCTGATAAACTAGCAGAGATCTTTGTGGAATTTACAATATCCACATACCCTACACAATAACTCTGAGAACGGGTTGAGAATTGGACTAAATAGTCAGATGTAGAAGGAGTATGTCGCTCTATCTCAGGCTCCAAAGTCATAGAGGTTCTAGGTTTGGCTTCAAATTGGGGATAATCAAAGAATTCCTTTGACTGAATATATTTTTCAAATGCTAGATGTTCGTATGTCATCAAACATAGATACGCGTAAAAATCTCTTATAGCTTTATTAGCTTAGATAATAATTTTTTTCAAATCAAGCTAATGAGGGGTTAATAGAGAAAATTACTATCTGATGGTATGACTAAAAACGGCAAGGAAATTCAAAAGTTTTTTGATGAAATAAATAATGAATTACTTCTAAGATCACAAATTATGGATATCGTTCCAAATTTGGGAGTATAAGAGAGTCTTTAATTATGGTTAAAAGAAAACAGTGTATGCAACAATTCTTAGCATGTAAAAGTTGTGGGGAAACTTGTCCTTCTGAAAGAATAGAAGAGCATGTCAAAGAAATGCATTTTTGGAATTAATTATAAAAAGAAATTATCGTACTGAGTTAGATATCCAATAAACCAATCTTACATTATTTTTAATTAACATCTAAGAAATTTTTTCTTCCCTTTTATAATTAATCTGATCTTTGTTTCGATTATCGCATAGATCCGTTGGAAGGTGTTGATAATTAAGCATGGATGGGGGCAGTACAGATTCAATTTCAAATTCAATCATTTTTTCGTTGTTTTTATCCCTAAAATTTTTACAATAACTATCAAACTCTGTCCATCTATTTTCTTGTGCTTTAGCACCGATAACCGCCAAGGTATACCATTTCTTTAAGGTAAGCCCATAGGTAAAATTATTTTCAAAATAGGTATCTGAATCTGTTACAAGAGACTTATTATTGAATAGGTAGGCAATTTGTTCAAGTGTATCCAAATACTGTTCGGCATAAACGGAACAGTCTATCTGAGTTTTTAGTTCAGGTTCTCTACCAGAAAGATCAGTTAATTGTTTACTATAATTTCGCATTATTTCTAAAACTTCCCCTGGCTTGAGTCCTTCTTCATTTGGTAATAAATTATAATCATACATTACATCAGGTAAAACGCCTTTTCCCTTTTCATCCTCTTTAAATTGGCTGATGATGTGTTTCTGTAAATCTCCACCTCTACAAAACCATTTGAAATCTGTCCACCTTTCTTCTTTTTCTTGTTCTCGCTCATCATTACTTAGCTCGTCCTCAGGATTGAATTTTGAAGGATTATTGTTTTTAGTTTCTGAAGAATTGTTTTCTACAAAATTACTATACCAATTTAAAAGGTTAATTCCATATGCAAATTTATTTTCAAAATAATCTGCCGCCTTTTTTGGAATGACTCGTCTACGATATAATGTGGCAATTTGTTCAAGTGTATCCAGATATTGTTCAGCAAAAATAGAACAATCTAATTTGGAGTTAAGATCTTTCTCTTTATTGGTAATAGTGTTCAAAATCTCCCCAAATTGTTGAATGGTTTCCACTACCTCAAATTTGCTCATTCCATTTTCATCTGGAATGTCATCAAAGTCAGAGCGCATAGTTTCTGGCAGAATATCATATTGTTCACTTTTGGAATACCTTTTGATGAAAACAAAAGGAGAAAGTTCTTTGTATTTGTCCGTTTTTTTAGGTATATCTTTTAAGTGCTTTTGCACAATCCGATAAATTTCTTGGTCATCTTTTTTAATCTCATCTTCGGATATTTTTTGAGGATCAGTTTTGGAATCATTATTGAAAATTTCTGTTTGTAATTCTTCAAGAATAGAAATATGAGTATCTATCACATTCGTTGATTTTTTTTCATTCAAAAATTCTAATCTTGATTTTGTCAAAAAAGATAGTCTTTGTTTAAGTAGATCCTGTCTACTAGTTGGTTCAAATTTCTCATATTTTTCTTTTCTAATCTTACGCTTCCTTATCATTTTCCTCTTGATTACACCACCATCTAAAATAAAACCATCTGTCAGCCTCAGATTCTTTTCGTTCTTTGAAATATTCATTTTTATCTTTACCTTTATTGTTTGCTTTTTTTCTCCATTCTTCAAATAATGGTATTGGTTCCTTAACAAATTCATCATTCAGTTCGTATCTAGGAAGTTTTTCTAAATTTTCTTTGTACCAAAACCATAAATTCATCCCATATTTGAAATGGTTTTCAAAATAATCTGCTACTTCACGTCTTAGTAATTCTTTATACAATAAAGAAGCAATTTGGTCTAATGTATCTAAATATCTCTCTGCATATAGGGAACAATCTAATTGAGTTTCTAAATTTTGTTCTTCTTGGTTGATCTCCGAAAGTTTATTCCCATAATTCTGTATTAAATCCAAATCCTCTCTCTTTTTTTCATCGCTTCTTGTTTTGATTGTCCAAAATATTCCAAAACCGGTTACCACTAAACCTGCTACGATACCTAGGGCGATATACTCAATTTGCGATGGATCAAATCCTTCATCTTTGATTAATTCACATCCCTTGGTATCATTTGGAACAGTACCTTCACCACATTGTGGAATGCATTGACCAGTAGAATTATCTGGAATGGTCCCTTCACCGCAATCTAGCATAGCTTCTCCATTTACTGTAATTGGAAGGGTAAAAATAATAAAAATAAGATTAGCTATAATTAGTTCATACTTCATGGTATTTACCTATAGGTGAAGAAGTATTTGACTTTGTTCATGGTGAATTATTTTATGGGTCGATATTAAATAAAATTTTGTTAATTAGTCCGAAAATTGTATAAGCAAAATTTGAATTGTTAATTCGAAATAGCATAAAGACAAGATAGAAAAACGAATAGTTTCGTGGATCATGTTTTGAATTTTTCTAATAATTTATCAGGATAACTAAATTCATAGACTGTATTTTTTTAGCCGTTTATATTCTAATTTATCCCAAGGATAAACAACATAGTAATTGTTTTTTGTTTTTTTTGCAAAAATAAGTTGTTTAGGATATTTCTTTCCACGCCTTGCAAACAACGTCACATAAACAAAATCAGAAGGAATATCAACTTTGTTTATTATTTTTTTAAAGGTATTTCCAGAATCAAAAATATCATCTACAAATATAGAATCTGAAGAAATTTTTTTCTCATCCACCAGTATGGTGTCAAACCCGAGATGATCGGCCAACAACCTCGCAGGGACTAAACCGCCACGACTAATGGTAGAAATACGAAAAAATTTTCGTGGCATGGATAAAATTTTCTCAGAAAGAATTTTTATTAAAATTTCAACTTCGGACCAGCTTACCTTTTCAGAATTGGAATTTTTTAAAGTCAATTATATCTTCCTGAAATTTGTTTTGCAGTAAATTAGAATGTACTCATTTTATTTTTTAGTGACACAATTATTTTTAGAATTTTAAATGGTACTTTTCCAAAATCTAATTCTTTTTCAGAGGATACTAAGAGTACGTCGTCGTTTGCCAATGGAAAACTCATCACAATTACTTTTTCCCTATAAGACATTGAAAAGTGAACTTGCCCAAACTCATGATCAAACTCATGTCTCATTCGTACACGTAATGCCAACTCCATAAACATCATCTCATCTTGTTTTTGAGCTTCAAGGGACATTATTCCTTTTTTCATGCCTCCAGCCATAAGATGCCCTCTACTGTTAATGATTCGTGCCGATCTCATTTTTGGGTCTAGTTTTAGGATTTTTTGGCAGATTTTTTCAAGTTCTTCAACATTGCCCATTTGTCTATTTTATCAAGCGATCTATTTATTGCGAGCTGTGTTACTGGTAATTCGTGAAGCCACAATCTCCAGAAGAGACAGTAGAATATTACAAACATTTGTCATTGTTTTGGACTGATCTTATACACCTGATGTCAAGCAAACCCCAAGCATTAGGGTCAACTGGACCTATGAGGGCCTTTGCTGCAAATTCAAAAAAAGTATCAACAGAACTAATCGAGATTAATGAAAATCTGATGGGATTTAACAAGTTTCTAACTGAATACTATAAACAACTAGCAGAGACTTGGAACGAGGCACAAAAAAAGGTGAATTTGAAAGCACCCGAGGTACCACAAGATGTAGAACAGATAGAGGCTTTCAAAAGAATATGGATAGATATTTTTGATAATGATTTTACTGAATTGTTTGATTCAAAGAAATTTGGGGAAAATTATGGAAAACTGGTTTCAAAAGAATTGGAACTAACCAAACATTGGAATAATATTACAAATGTTATACTCCAATCAGTAAATTTACCAAGTAAAGAAGAAATTGATGAAGTGTATAAAGAATTACATTCACTTAAAAAACGAATTACAAAATTAGAAATTGAATCTAAAAAAGGAAAAGGAAAAAATGCAAAGTGAAAATAGAATAGACCCCAAACTAGTTGAAGAAATTCTAAAATTTAATAAAAATGTCATTGAAGCACCAAAACATGTTCCAGCACCAGATGAAATTATTTTAGAAGTAACTCCACATGATGTAGCATTAGAAATTGATAAAGCAAGATTGTTACACTATAAACCATTAACAGATAAACAACATAAAACGCCTTTACTAATTTCTTATGCTTTAATCAACAGATACCACATTTTGGATATTCAACCAGAAAAAAGTTGGGTTAGAAATTTGGTACAACAAGGCTTTGATGTATACATGTTAGATTGGGGAAATCCTACTGCAATGGACAAGTATCTTGATTTTGATGATTACATTAATGGATATTTAGATGGGGCTGTAGAATTTATCAAAAATGAATCATCAGTTGAAAAAATATCCTTACAGGGATATTGTACTGGAGCAACTTTGGCCACAGCTTACACCACCCTACATCCAGAAAGCGTAAAAAATTACATTGCAACTGCTCCTGTAATAGATGGCTGGAGAGATACCACTGTGATTAGTAATCTTGCAAAAAACATGGATGTAGATAAAATGGTTGAAACTATTGGAAATATGCCTCCTGAATTCATGTATTATTGTTTTTCTGTGCTCAAACCATTTGAGCAGGGAATTGAGAAATACGTGAAATTTTTCAAAAATATTGAAAACAAGAAATTTGTAGATAATTTCTTGCGAGTAGAAAAATGGCTTAGCGATACTCCTCCAATTCCAGGAGAATTATTCAAACAGTGGATAAAAGACATTTATCAAGATAATTTATTGATTCAAAATAAAATGTATGTAAATAATAGTCACATTGATTTGAAAAAAATCGATATGCCTATTTTTACTCAGGTAGCAGTAGGCGATCATTTAGTTTCACCCGAATGCAGTATGCCCTTACACTATGCAGTAGGAAGTGAAGATAAAACCCTGAGAATGTATCCTACAGGACATGTAGGAATGATAGCTAGTTCGTTGTCTCAAAAAAAGGTTCTTCCAGAATTAGGACAATGGTTGCTAGAAAGATCGTAAAAAGAAAAAAAGAAAATAAAAAATTTACCCACTAGTTTTTACGTGTGGTAAATGTGGAAATCCATGATTGAAGGATGTTTTTGTTTAGTTCAGCAAATGATTTTGCATTGTCGTTAAAGGTTTTGATGTTTTGTTGTGTTGCATCAATTGTAGCAAGTGCCATTTGATTTTGAATTGAAGTAGCTTTTGCAAATTCCTCAGTTGAATTACGAATTGCTTTTATTGCGTTTTCAGGAATATTTGCTGTAATACCAAATTTCTTTGCATATTCTTTTTGTAATGCGATTGAAGAATCTACAATGTTTTCGTATGCTTGTAGGTATTCTTGCTGTACATTAGTAATTGATTGATGGTACTGTGGTACGGATTGTTTAATGCTTGTGAATATTTTATCTACGTTTTGCTGATATACTGAAAATGCGTCTTTTGGAGTTCCTTGTGTTTGCTCGTTTTTACTCATTTTTTCACCTCCTTATTACCTGATTTTTTTCCTATCGGAAGGATAATTACTTGAACCAAGTCGCCCTCTCCTAGTCCCAGGGCATTTCTTTCTGCCTCTGGAATTGAAATTCTGCCAGCGGAGCCAACAGTAGTTTTGTAAGCTCCCCAATTCATGAAAGATGGAAGCATTTGTCCAATGTTGAACATTGTATCTATGCTGTTATTCTGTAGGTTTTTCATATTCTCCATCACATTGGTTTGAGTGTTTCTTGTTGTATCAGCCATTGTTTGTAGGGTTTCTAGCGGATCAAATTTCTGAGAATTTTGGGTATTCATCATCGAACCAAAATTTTTCATAAATTCAGCCTGTGCACGTCCACTTTTTTGTATCCATTCTTTGAACATGGATGAAGGATCAAATTGACTGTAATTACCACTCATTGGTATAATATGGTAAAATGGTGTATTTAACCATACCTATTCATCGTTTAAAAAGCCAATAACAATCTCTGCAAATTCTTGAGGACTCTGAACGTAAGGAGTATGTCCGCACCCATCCATTCTATAAAATCTGCAATCTTTGATAGATGATACAAATCCATCAGCATGTTGGATTGGAATTACAGGATCGTTTGATCCCCAAATTATCAATGTTGGGACATTTATCGTCTTGAGTTTATTTGTAATTATTTCTGCATTTTTTAAACCAAGAATAGTAGACATGAAGGCCATTTTGGCATTTGGCAATTTCATTCTTTCAATAAAACCTTCAACAATTTTTGCATCTGTCTCAATCCCAGATCCTTCCATCATTTCAAATGCATTTTTTGCATTTACTTCATTAGGGTATAGCGCTGCCATAATGTAGGCATCTAATGCAGGAGTGGAGGTTTTCATTATTCCAGATGGCGATACAAGAATTAATTTCTCCACATTGTTATTCTTGGAAACATAATTTGCTGAAACTTGCCCTCCTAATGAAGAGCCAATAATAGGTGTGTTGTCAACACCAATAGAATCTAGGAATTGTCCAAGGAAATCTGAAAAAAAGTCAGTTGTATAATCTACTAAGGGTTTATCACTATACCCAAATCCAATTAGATCTGGAATTATGAGATGGTAATCTTTGGAAAAATAAGGAATCGTTTTACTCCATCTTTCAGCAGAGGCACCCAAACCGTGAACTAGAACTAGAGTATTTTTGGAATGCCCCGTTTCTAAATAACGAACTTTATTTCCATCTATTTTAATAAAATTTTCTTGCACCATTTTAGCTTCAATTATTATCACTAGATAAACATTAACAAATCCAACAGATCGACGGATTTTAAGATTTTGTACAATATCTAAAATGATAATGATTCATCTATATTTTTTAATATCTAATTTTAGGTTAAAACGTGATAAAAAAGAAAGTTTCAAAAATTCTTGTCCCATTGGACGGATCAAAAAATTCCATCAGAGGACTTGAAATGGCCATTTCAGTTGCAAGACAATTTGGAGCCACAATTATTGGAGTATACTCAATTTATGCACCGCCACATTCAGAATTTCGCGGTATTGGATCCATTAGGGCATCTACAAACAAGGAAGTAAAAAAATTCCTAAATGAGGCTAAAGTCCTATCTGCACAAAATGGGATAGTATTCAAAGAAAAATTAATGCGAGGAGATATTGGCTATAATATCATCAAATTAGCCCACAATAAAAAAGAGAAATTTAGCCTAATAGTAATGGGATCTAGAGGTAGGGGTTCAATGAAAGAAATGTTTTTTGGAAGTGTATCCAATTATGTAATTCATGCATCAAAAATTCCTGTTCTACTTGTAAAGTAATACTAGGAAATTCCACGTTTTTCAAAATACTTTTGATGGTATTCCTCTGCTTTGTAAAACTCTGGCGATGGAACTATCTCAGTTACAATCTTTTTTGAAAATTTACCAGATGATTCTAATTTTTCTTTTGATTTTTGTGCTGTTTGTTTCTGGGATTCATCATGAAAGAAAACTGAAGAGCGGTATTGGATTCCTATATCGGGTCCCTGACGATTAAGCGTTGTAGGATCATGATTATTCCAAAATATTTCTAGTAATTCCTCATAAGAAATTTCCTCAGGATCATATTCTACTTCTACTGCTTCGGCATGACCTGTTCTATCAGTGCAAACTTCTTCATAAGTAGGGTTTGCTAAATTTCCACCAGTATAACCAACTTTTGTGGATTTGACTCCTTTGGTTTTGCGAAACAAATCTTCAACATGCCAAAAACATCCTGCACCAAACGTTGCTTTCATCAAAGATTATTCTCTGTAACTAGATAAAAACATTATAAAATTTTTTGTAAAAAGTTATTTGACCTTTGTAAAAATTTCAACTACCTTTTTTGCAAGATTTTCAATGTTTATTGTAGGCTCTGCAGATATTAAAAGTGCTATTTGTGAAATAGGAAATGGGAAGCTGACCAAAACTGCCTTATCACGTCTGGCTGCAATATAATTAATAGGTCCTAAACTTTCATCAAATTCCTTTCGAATCGAGGCTTTTGACACAAAATTATAAAATGCCTGAAGTTTTGTTTCATCATTTTCATAAGGGGTAAGACCTTCTTTGAAACCCCCCAAAACAAGATTCCCTTCCTTGCTGATTATTCCGGCAAACCTAATTTCTGGCTCCTTTAACAAAATATTGCATTTTTCATCATACAGTTGAAGACTAGATTCACTTTGTTCGGACACTGAAGAAAATTCAAATTCTCAAAAATAAAAACTTTGTCTAAAATATTGTAATTATCTTTATGTTTCCATTTACTAGGACGGTTTACATTTTAAAATGAGATAATCTATAATTTTTTCTTCAGATGCGTTTTTCATCTTTAGAATAGATTTAAAGAGAATTTTTTCAACAAATCCAGGATATTTTGTTTTAATCGATTTTTTTAAAACCTCTCTGTTTTTGAGATAATACTCTGATAATGGATCATAAACTTGACTCCCTATTAGCTGCTCATCAGTAATTTTAAATCCATTACTGGAAACAAATTTTTTTATCAAATCTACATCATAATGCTCTGAGGACCAAGTGAATTTTAGAATTCCCAGTTGCCTTAACGATGAACTAGAACCAGTTACAGGTAAAGCCAAAGCAAGAATCCCAGATTGTGTTAGAATTCTTTTTGATTCAGAAATAAAATCCTCAAAAGGTTTGAAATGCTGAGATGATTCCAACGCTAAAACACGATCTACCGAATTATTTGCAAAGGGTAGTTTTGTAGAAGTAGAGTTGATAAATTCAATATTTTTTTCAGGGACAGAAAATCGTAGTTGTTTGTAGTTGATATTTACACAATACAAATTTAATTTTTCATTTTGATTTCTCCAAAAAATTGCGGGAGCTGCCAGTCCACTACCTACATCTACAACTGTCTTGGCATTTTCAAGTTCAGCCAAATTTCCAAAATAATCACAGAGGTTTTGTTGAGCAAGTAACGGATCATTTGTTTTTTCCGTCCAGTATCCAAAATTTAACATAGAGCCACCAGTTGCTTCCTGCATTACAGGAGAAAGGGAATCATAGAGATTTATCACATCTTTTTCATTTCGTCGAAGTGTCCAAAGAAGAACATTAAGGGGGTTTATTGTGGTCAAGAAGATTTTCAATTTATTTTTAAAGTAATCATATTAATTTCTAGGGTAGAAAATTAAAGTAGCACGATTTAATAGCTTAAAAATCCAAAATGAAACATGTCTGATTCGGAGGTTAACGAATTGCTCATTGCCAGATGGTTTGACCGATTTGTTGCATGGTTGATCGATTTTATTATTATTTCTGTAATTTCAATCGCTATTTTTGCATTAATTTTTGGAGCTACAAATCTGGAATGGAATGAAAATATAATGTTTTCTGAGAGTACAAGCTATATTCCAGCTAGTCTTTTGTTTTTTGTATATTGGATAATTTCAGAATACAAAGGAGGTCAATCAATTGGGAAAAAAATAATCCATTTGAAAGTAGTAAATATCAAAGGAAAATCTACTCCGCTTTTAGGGATAATAATTAGCAGTTTTGGTAAATCATTTCTTTTGCCCATTGATGTGATTTTGGGATTAATTTTTACCAATCAAAAAAGGCAGAGAATTTTCAACAAAATTAGCGACACAATAGTTATCAAAATAAAAAATACGGAATCAGACTCAGAAACTATCACATATACAAAAGACTAGATTTTTGTCATAATTTCTTAGGTTAGAACTTTATAGAATTAACCAACAGATCTATTAGCAACTTTAGATCTGTTTTTTTTGAATGCCAAATTCTGAAAAAAATGATTGGTGGATCGGACTTCCCGAAGAGCTTCAAAACGATATTGAGCATGAACAGTAAATCGTAGTGGCGTTTAAACTGGAAGAAAAATTGCTAGTAATTGAAAATTCGTAGATTTTTAATTTTCTTCTTTTTTAACCAGAGTTAAAGTAGAGCGGATTTTGTCGATTTTTTTAATATTCCATGCGATAGTTTCTCGAATTTTTTCAATATGCTCTGATTCCATCTTTACCACCATATCATAGTCCCCAAAAGTTCTTTCTACCCGTTGTACTTGCTCTAATTTTTCTAATTGCTCCTTTACGTTTTCTTCTGCACCCAAATCGCTCTTAATCAAAAGGTATGCAACAGTCACTAATTCTGTAGCGAAAATATGATATTTCAAAGTTGGTATTTTGCAACCAAATCGAAAAATATCTTTTGAAAAAATATCCAATGTTTAATTCAATTGAGAATATACAATAGAATTTAAAGTTGAGCCCGAAAAAGTCCAAAAATTCGGTAGATAACTTATCATCCTATGATTGAAGTTAGAAAAATTCAAAAGAGTTTACTCCAAAACCAACAAACATTATACTATGGTTTTAGGGATGGGGGGAGTTGAGGTAATGGATACCAATTATTAACTCCAAAACAATCTAACCGAACAACTGTTGCACATGTCATTAGTAAAATTATTGATATAAAACCAACTAGAACCATTCCAAATCCTATCATCATTGCAACAACTCCCCTGCGCGATGCTTCCGAATCAGTATCTCCTCTTAACACCCTTACAGATTCAATTATTGCTGATATTGCAAAAGGTATTACCATTGCAAGATTGACAACATTAGCTATAAGACTACCTCCAATTGAAAAAAATGTGACATTAGAGAAAAATTCTTCAAAACTATCTGCTATATCTAATTCTTTTACCCATTGTTTAGTTCCATTTTGTTTTAATTCAATCTTTGTTAATTCCTTAACCAAATCCCCACAGTTAGTTGAATTCCCAGCTTCACACTCCTGTAATTCCATAGCAATGACATAATATTCAGAATAGGCTAATCTAGATTCAGTTATTATTTCACCATATTGTTTTTCGAAGGCATTTGAACTAAAAGATTGAAAGGTCATGAGTATAATGACGCCAATAATAACAGTAGCATCAATCTGCATTACTAGCTCTCTTTTCATCCAAATACCCTTTACAGTAATCTCTAAAGAGTTTTTGCTATGAATTATAAAAGTAATTACATTCTTATCATTCCCAAAAATAATTTTAAAATAATTTTAGGGCAATAAACTATTTTGAATTTTTTATGGATTTAGATTTTTAAAATCTAAACATTTTGAGTCATATTCATCAAGATATTTTTTTCCACCAAATTGAGAATCCACAACATATAACTCACATGTTTCAGAATCAATCCTTGGATTGTTGTTGTCATTACTCATTAACTGCCATGCAAAAACGCCGACAAGAATAATTAAAATAATAATTGGAAGTTTGTTTGAGTAAATATCCACAAGTTTTTCTTGTTAATTTTAAACTTAAGGGTATAGATACAATTTAGAATCTAATCCTCATTCAAAAATCAATTTAAATTTTAAATTTTTTTTATTTTTAAAATGCAGTCGTGTATAGCTATCGCTAGGTGAATTTAAAAAAATTCATCGTGCAGTCGTGTATTTGTTTTCACTTTGTGAATTCAAAAATGAATTCATCGCGCATAGTCTCTATGTAAGTGGCTGAACCGATGTGTTGGTCTATTAGTAAAGGCTGGCTCACCACTCGCCGAAGCTTGTGATCTACACCACCTTCCTATCAAC
>Ga0224508_10000879_pt1 | contig 27760 bp, 25 predicted proteins | sample SF_Jan12_sed_USG_4_FD_170157 | JGI IMG/M metagenome (GOLD analysis project Ga0224508, IMG submission 170157) | Sediment microbial communities from San Francisco Bay, California, United States - SF_Jan12_sed_USGS_21 | ecosystem: Environmental > Aquatic > Marine > Sediment | place: USA... | reverse complement strand
CAATAACCCGCTTGATGTCGTTCTGTACGATTCCGAGCAGACCCATAAAGAACGCGGTAATCGCGCCGATTATGATCACAACCGCCAACGCGGTTTCGGAAAGCTCGAACAGCGGCGACATGCGTGCGACCATGAATATACCGGCCGTCACCATCGTTGCCGCATGGATCAGCGCCGAGATAGGGGTCGGACCTGCCATGGAGTCGGGCAGCCATACGTGCAGCGGCGCCTGCGCTGACTTACCCATGGCGCCGATGAACAACAGGATGCAAACGAGAGTCATCGCGTTCCACGGCGATCCGGGGAACACCTCTATATTTTGTGCGGCAACACTATCGGCGCTGGCGAACACTTCAGCGTAATCGAGCGAGCCCGTGAACATCACGACGCCGGCAATTCCGAGAATGAAACCGAAATCGCCGACACGATTGACCAGAAACGCTTTGAGGTTTGCAAAGATCGCAACCTCACGTTTGAACCAGAATCCGATCAACAAATACGACATCAGGCCAACCGCCTCCCAGCCGAAAAACAGCTGCAGGAAGTTGTTCGACATCACCAGCATCAGCATCGAAAAGGTGAACATCGAGATATAGCTGAAGAATCGCTGGTAGCCCGGGTCCTCGTGCATGTAACCGATCGTGTAGACATGCACCATCAGGGAGACGAACGTCACGACCGCCATCATCAACGCCGTCAGGCGATCGACCAGGAAGCCAACCTCCATACGTAGCCCGTCTGTTACAGCCCATGTGTAAACGGAAATGTTTTCAGACTCGTAACCCCCCCAGAACATGTTCTTGAGGACCAGCAGCGACAACGCACACGACAAGCCAACCGCCAGGATCGTAATCCAGTGCGCACCGGCCCTGCCGATTCGCGAACCGAACAAGCCGGCCACGATTGCGGCGGCTAGCGGCGCGAGTACGATTGCCAGGTAGTAGTTATACATCCAGCCCTATCCCTTCATCGTATTCAGCTCTTGCACATTGATAGAACGCCGGTTGCGGAACAACACAACGAGTATCGCAAGGCCGATTGCAGCTTCTGCGGCCGCAACAGTCAGGATAAAGAAGACGAACACCTGCCCGGTGTCATCGCCAAGGTGTCGCGAAAAAGCAATGAAATTGAAATTGACGGCAAGCAGCATTAGCTCGATGCACATGAGCAGCAAGATCAGATTGCGGCGATTGATGACAATACCGGCTATGCTCAACACGAACAGCATCGCTGAAATCGTCAGATAGTGCTGCAAGCCGATCACTGTTTCTTCTCCGCATCCATCTTGACCACGCGAATGCGGTCTTTCGCCTTCACGGCCACTTGCGCCGAAATATTCTGTACTTTCAAGCCGGGCCGCTTGCGCATTGTCAGCGTTATTGCCGCCACGATTGCCAGCAGCAGCACAACCGCTGCGATCTCGAATGCATAGACGTGCTCGGTATAGAGGACCGAACCCAGGGATTTGGTATTCGAATAGCCCTCCGGATAAGCCTTGAAAGCACCCGGCAGAGTCTCTGTACCGCTCCGCAGCCAGATCAGTTGCACCAGTTCGAACGCCATAAGCAACGCAACCGCAATGCCCAATGCGGCATATCGCGTCATGCCGCGCCGGATCGCTTCGACATTGATGTCGAGCATCATGACCACAAACAGGAACAGCACCATGACGGCGCCGACGTAAACGAGGACCAGCACGATCGCCAGGAATTCTGCCTCGGCCAGCAGCCAAAGCATCGCGCTCTGGAAAAACGCGAGCACCAGAAACATGATTGCGTGCACCGGGTTTCTCGAAAAAATAACACCACAGGCCGCGCCGATAAGAACGGCGGAGAAGCTATAGAACAGAAATGCTTGAAATGACATCGGATAGCCTATCGGTACTTTGCGTCCGCCGCTTTATCCGCGGAGATCATGGCATCGTATTTCTCGCCGATCGCGAGGAGTTTGTCTTTGGTCATGATGTTTTCGCCCGGGGCTTCCATGTGGTATTCGTGCAGACGCGTCTCGACAATTGCGTCGACCGGACAGGCTTCTTCACAAAAACCGCAATAGATGCATTTGAAGAGATCGATGTCATAACGCGTCGTTCGACGCGTACCATCGTTGCCGACGTCCGACTCGATCGTGATTGCGAGCGCCGGACAAACAGCTTCGCAGAGTTTGCAGGCGATGCAACGCTCTTCGCCATTCGGATAACGCCGTAATGCGTGCAAACCCCGGAAGCGCGGTGACTGCGGTGTCTTCTCATCCGGGTATTCAAGCGTAACGCTCTTCCTGAAGAAGTTGCGTTGCGTCACCGACAGACCTTTCAGGAGTTCCCACAAGGCGAATGTCTTGATGTAGCTGATTACTCGACTCATCGCAATATGCCCCTAGCCTGTCAGCCCGGCCCAGGGCCCGACTTCAAACCACGCCATCACACCTTCAACGGCTATCCAGATAATCGTCACGGGAATAAACACTTTCCAGCCGAGTCTCATGATCTGGTCATAGCGATAACGCGGAAAGGTCGCTCGCAACCAGAAGAATGTATACATGAAGAACGCCATCTTGATGAACAGCCAGTGAAGCCCACCAACTACAAGCAAGCCAATCAACGGAATGCCTGCAAGCGGCGAAAGGAAGGACAAGCCTTCAAACGGCGATGCCCAGCCACCCAGAAAGAAGATCGCAGTCAGTGTCGATATCAACACCATGTTGGCGTATTCCGCCAGGAAAAATAGTGCGAATGCGACACCCGAGTATTCAACGTGAAAGCCTGCGACGATTTCCGACTCGCCTTCTGCGACGTCGAATGGCGCACGATTGGTTTCCGCAACGCCCGAAATCCAATACACGAGAAACAACGGAAATAGCGGCAGCAAGAACCAATTGCTGAAGCCGCCGGCCTGTGCCCTGACGATATCGCCGAGATTCAGGCTACCGGCAGCCATCAATATGCCAACCAGCGCGAAGCCCATTGCAATCTCGTAGGCGACGATTTGCGCCGCCGACCGCATGGCGCCGAGAAACGCGTACTTGGAATTTGTCGCCCAACCGGCAAGGATGACTCCGTACACACCAATCGATGTCAGCGCCAGAACGTAGAGTAGCCCGGCATTGATGTCGGCAATGACGTACCAGTCGTTCAGGGGTATCACGGCCCATGCCGCCAGCGCAGGTATGAGCGAAAGCAGCGGCGCAATGACGAACAAAAATTTATTCGACTCCGACGGTATGACCACCTCTTTGATCAGCAGCTTGATGACATCGGCGAACGGTTGTCCGAGTCCGAGCGGACCTACTCGATTCGGTCCGACGCGCGCTTGCATGCTACCGATAACTTTGCGCTCGAAGTACGTCGAGAACGCGACGATCAGAATCACCCCGATCATGACGAACAGTATTTTCCAGGTAACGACCGTCAGATACTGTACGAGCGGCGGCAACGAATTCCAGATATCCCAGATAAACGTCGGTATCAGATTGGCGAGGAATTCGAGCACTATGAATCATCCTCGCCGCGAGCACGCCTGGCCTCGGACGTCAATTGCAATGCCGTGGCACGGCGAACCAGCCCGTCGACCGAGTAAATGGGGATGTCGATCTCTGCCGACGGTAAATCTGCCGCATTTGGTTTCGCGAGCTTGTGCTTGCCCGGGTAGCCGTTGTCCGGGGTGATCTCACCGAGCTGCCCGGCAATTTCGTCACGCACATCCGTGGACGTCACGTAGTCGAATTCGGCCACCCCGAGCAGATTGCCGATCACGCGCAACACCTTCCATGCGGGTCTGGACTCGCCCACGGGATTGGCGACCCCGACGAAACTCTGCCAGGTGCCTGCCGCATTCACGTAGGTACCCGATGTTTCTGCGAAGGTGCCGATGGGCAAGAGCAAATCGGCGACGTCAAGCAGCGCCTCGGATTCGAATGGCGTCAGCGCAATGACGTATTTCTGCTTCCTGAGCTTGCCTGGCGCATCCTCAATTGCACTCAGATCGGCATCGGGTTCAATATTGACGAGTACAACCGCCTCGAGCGACGTATCCAGCATCGAGCCAGCAGGTGCTCCCGGATTGCTGCGGCCCTGTCCGCCCTGCGCTCGATGCGGCAACAAGCCCGCCAAATGAGCGCCCGCGGCGTCAGCGCCCGGCGACAGGCTACCAAAGCGCGCGCCGGTTGCAGCGGCAATAGCGGCCGCCAGTGCGCGCACCACAGCAAAAGCCTGATGGCGGCCAGCGATGTTGCCGAGCAATACCAGGGCATTTTCGGCCTCGCTCAGTGATGCCGCGATCTTCTCTTGTTCAGCAGTTGCCTCGACACCTTTACAGATGTCCGCGATAGATGCCGGCAAATCCGAACCAGCAGCCGCCACGGCAACTCCGGACAGCAACTCAACGAGCCCTGCTCCGGACAGGTAGACATTGGGCTCAAAGAAGTACTCATGTGTCCTGCTGCTCGCCAGGCTGATTTTCGCGCCTGCCAACGATGCCTTCCTGAGCCGATGCGCGAGTATCGGCGCTTCGCGGCGCATATTCGAACCGACGACGAATACGGCGTCCTGGGTTTCAATCTCCGCGATGTCACAGCCTAGCCAGGGAAAAACCGGATCATTGTCCTGATCCGAGAAATCGCGGCGTTCAATGCGATGGTCGACATTCGCGGTTCCGAGGTGCTCGGCGATGCGTGCAAGCAAATGCGCTTCTTCGACTGTGACACTTGGTGACGCGAGAATACCGACCTTGTCCGCGGCGTTGTCCGGCAGACGCTCCGCTGCGACAGCTAAGGCCGCCTCCCAGTCGAACTCACGCCACACGCCACTTTCCTTGATCTTCGGTGTTAGCAGGCGCTCGTTACTGTAGATCGCCTCGTAACTAAAGCGGTCTCGATCTGCGAGCCAGGTTTCATTGATGCTCTCGTTCTCTCTCGGCACGACTCGCTTGACCGTGCCGCGCAACACATGCGCGTACATGTTCGAGCCCACGCAGTCATGTGGCGATACAGTTGCTCGCTGCTCCATCTCCCAGGCTCGCGCACTGTAGCGATAGGGTTTGTTATTCAATGCGCCGACGGGGCACAAATCGATGATATTGGCCGACAGCTCGTGATCGACGCTCTGTTCGATATACGTGCCGATCTTCATGTTCTCACCGCGCTCGGTCGTGCCGAGTTGCGGCATGCCAGTGACTTCTTCGCCAAAGCGGACGCAACGCGTGCAATGGATACAGCGAGTCATGTCGGTCGAGACCAAGGGGCCGATGTCCTTGTCCTTGACCACCCGTTTGCCATCGTTATAGCGCGACACATCACGGCCGTAGCCCATTGCGAGATCCTGCAACTCGCATTCGCCGCCTTGATCACAGATCGGGCAATCCAGCGGGTGGTTGATCAGCAAGAACTCCATCGTCGCCTTCTGCGCCGCAACGGCTTTCGCCGACCTGGTGAAGATTTTCATGCCCTCACCCACCGGCGTCGCACAGGCCGGCAAGGGTTTCGGTGCTTTTTCAACTTCGACGAGGCACATGCGGCAATTGGCCGCGATGCTCAGTTTCTCGTGATAGCAGAAACGCGGCACATAAGCGCCGATGGTGTCGGTCGCCTCGATGATCATCTGCCCTTTCCTGGCTTCAACCGGCTTGCCATCGACTTCGATGTTTACAACGTCGTCACTCATAACGGACTATGCAGCAACCTCTGTCGTGTCATCGACGATACTGCGGCCATGATTGCGAATCATGTATTCGAATTCGTGCTCATAGTGATTGAGGAAGCTCTGCACGGGCCAGGCGGCCGCATCACCTAGCGCACAAATGGTGTGGCCTTCAATCTTGTTGGCGACGTCAAGCAGTTTGCCGAGGTCGTCCGGTTGTCCCTTACCCTCGACGATTCGCGTCAACATCCTGTACAACCAACCCGTACCTTCGCGACACGGCGTGCACTGTCCGCAGGACTCCGCCATGTAGAACCGCGAGATTCGCCGCAGCACTTTGACCATGCACGTGGTCTCGTCCATGACCATGACGGCGCCGGTGCCAAAAGACGAGCCTGCCTTTTGCAGGGTGTTGTAGTCCATCGTGCAGTCCATGATGACGTCTGCGGGCATGACACGACATGAGGAGCCTCCCGGTATTACGGCCTTGAGTTTGCGCCCCTTCCACACACCGCCGCAAAGCTCGAGCAGGTCTTTGAAAGGGATGCCCATGGGCAACTCGTAGTTGCCGGGCTTCTCAATATGCCCTGATACGGAAAACAGAGCGGTACCGCCCGAACCCTCGGGACCGAGACCTGCAAACCAGGCGGCGCCGTTGCGAATGATGGCAGGCACACTCGCCAGACTCTGCGTATTGTTGATCGTCGTCGGTTTTCCGTACAGACCATAGTTTGCCGGGAACGGTGGCTTGAATCGCGGTTTGCCCTGCTTGCCTTCGAGCGACTCGAGCAATGCCGTTTCTTCACCGCAGATGTAGGCACCCGCGCCGACAAAAGTGTAAAGATCGAAATCGATACCGGAGCCCTGAATGTTCTTGCCCAGCAGGCCGGCATGGTAAGCATCTTTCACCGCCGCCTCGAAGCGCGGCACGGGCTCGTCAATGAATTCGCCTCGAATATAGTTGTAAGCCACTGTCGCGCCCATCGAGTACGCCGCAATAGCCATGCCCTCCACGAGAGCGTGCGGGTTATAACGCAACACTTCACGATCGTGGCAGGTCCCCGGCTCACTCTCATCCGAATTGCAGACGAGGTACTTTTGCACGCTCGCATCGCGTGGCATGAAACTCCATTTCAGACCGGTTGGGAATCCCGCACCGCCGCGGCCGCGCAACCCCGACGCTTTGACCTCATCGATGATCTGTTCGGGCGTTAGCTCACCGGCAAGAATCTTCCGCCACGCCTGATAACCTTCCTTCTTCTCGTACGTCTCAAGTGACCACGACCGCTCTTCACCGAAGGTGTTAAAACAATTCAAATTCTGCTCGAAAGACATCACTCGAGCCCATCCAGAATTTCGTCGACCTGCTCTGTGGTCAGGTCTTCGTGATACTTGTGATTGACCATCATCATTGGTGCGCCACAGCAGGCGGCGAGACATTCTTCTTCGCGCTTGAGGTAAATGCGGCCGTCCTCGGTGCTGTGACCAAGCTTGATGCCCAGCTTGTTTTCAACATGGTCGACAATGCTGTCGGCGCCGCGCAACATGCATGACACGTTTGTACAGATTGCAACGTTGTGTCGGCCAACCGGCATGGTTTGAAACATCGAATAGAATGTCGCGACCTCATAAACCTGGATCGTCGGCAGATCGAGGTAGTCGGCAACCGCGTTCATCAGTTCTGCGGTCAGATAACCATCATTCTCGTGTTGCACAGCATGCAGCGCGCTGATGATCGCCGATCGTTCCCTGCCTTGTGGAAATCGCGCTTTCCAGTGCTCGATTTCTTCCTTTACATGAGCGGAGAGGAGATCCGTTGGGTGCTTCGGTCCACTCATCGATCGACCTCGCCAAATACGATGTCCTGCGTACCAATCACCGCCACGACATCTGCAAGCATGTGCCCCTCGACCATTTCCGACATGGCGGACAAGTGCGCAAATCCCGGCGCACGGATCTTGACGCGATATGGCTTGTTCGCACCGTCGGAAACCAGGTACACACCAAATTCGCCCTTTGGATGTTCAACGGCGGCATAGGCCTCGCCTGTCGGCACGCAATAACCTTCTGTGAACAATTTGAAATGATGGATAAGCGACTCCATGTCGTCTTTCATCTCGACACGCTTGGGTGCGACAACTTTATAATCGTCCACCATCACTGGACCGGGGTTTTCGCGCAGCCAATCGACGCATTGTTTGATGATGCGGTTCGACTGACGAAATTCTTCTACGCGAACCAGGTAACGGTCGTAGCAGTCGCCGTTCACGCCGACCGGAATATCGAAATCAACCTGATCATAAACTTCATAGGGCTGCTTCTTGCGCAGATCCCACTCGACACCCGAGCCCCGCAACATCGGGCCCGTAAAGCCGAGTTGCATCGCCCGCTCCGGTGTAACCACGCCGATGTTGACAGTACGCTGCTTCCAGATGCGATTATCGGTGAGCAGGGTTTCGTATTCGTCCACGCAGCCCGGGAATTTGTCCGTAAATGCCTCGATAAAATCAAGCAGTGAGCCGTCACGTATCGAATTGAGCCGCTCCACCTCTTTCGTACTGCGGAATTTCGACTCCTGGTACTTCGGCATTGATTCCGGCAGATCGCGGTATACGCCGCCCGGCCGATAGTACGTAGCGTGCATGCGCGTGCCCGAGACCGCTTCGTAGCAGTCCATCAGGTCCTCGCGCTCGCGGAAGCAATACAGGAACATCGTCATCGCACCGATATCGAGGCCGTGCGCACCGAGCCACATCAAATGATTCAAAATACGAGTGATCTCGTCGAACATCACACGTATGTACTGAGCTCGCAGCGGCACGGTAATGCCCAACAATTTTTCAATCGCAAGAACGTAGCCGTGCTCGTTGCACATCATCGACACGTAGTCGAGGCGATCCATATAACCAATACTCTGGCTATACGGCTTCGATTCCGCCAGTTTTTCGGTGCCGCGATGCAACAGGCCGACGTGCGGATCGGCCTTCTGGATGACTTCTCCGTCAAGCTCGAGCACAAGTCGCAATACACCGTGCGCGGCCGGGTGCTGCGGCCCGAAATTCATTGTGTAATTCTGAATCTCAGCCATCGGCTCCGTCCTTGAGATCGGCCGAATAGCGGTTGTCATCACGAATCACGCGCGGCACGAGCGTGCGCGGCTCGATACTGACCGGCTGATAGGCAACCCTGCCTTTTTCCGCGTCGTAACTCACCTCGACATTGCCGACCAACGGGAAGTCTTTGCGGAACGGATGCCCGATAAAGCCGTAGTCGGTCAGAATTCGGCGCAGATCGGGGTGCCCCTGAAAAAGAATACCGAAGAGGTCGAAAACTTCGCGCTCAAACCAGTTTGCGCCATTCCAGATATCGACAACCGAGGCGACGATCGGCGGATTCTCGGTCCCTGTGTACACGCGCAAACGCATTCGAAAGTTGTGTTGCAAAGACAGCAAGTGATAGACGACGGCAAATCGTTCTGGATCGAACTCATCGGCTTCGTCGAGAATCACGGGCTCCCGTTCGACACCGCGGCTGAAGCCGGTGCCGGTCGCACTCGACGTGTTCCACTCATCGCTGCCATAGCTCAGATAATCCACGCCGCAGACATCGATCAACATCTCGAAGCCGAATTCAGCCTCGTTGCGCAATGCAGTCGCCACCTCGATCAGGTCGTCTTTGCCGACCTCAAACGTCAGCTCACCACAAATAGATGTGACGCGCTCTATTTGCTCGCCGAAGCGCTCGTCCATGCGAGCCGCCAATGTCTCGTACCGGTCAGTCATCTGATTCTTGTTATCTGGCTATCGTACTCGTGCGCCGAATCTTGTTTTGCAGCTGCATCAGCCCGTAGATCAGAGCCTCCGCTGTCGGCGGGCAGCCCGGCACATACACATCCACGGGAACGACGCGATCACAACCCCGCACCACCGCATAGGAATAGTGATAATAGCCGCCGCCGTTAGCGCACGAACCCATCGACACGACCCAGCGAGGTTCCGGCATTTGGTCGTAGACCTTTCGCAAGGCGGGTGCCATTTTGTTGGTCAGGGTACCGGCAACGATCATGCAGTCCGATTGTCGCGGGCTGGGCCGGAAAATGATGCCAAATCGATCGAGATCGTAGCGTGACGCGCCGGCTTGCATCATCTCTACAGCGCAGCATGCCAGGCCGAAGGTCATCGGCCAGAGCGAACCGGTTCTCGCCCAGTTCATCACTGCATCGACGCTCGTAACAACGAAGCCTTTTTCTTGCAGACTATCGCCTGCCGCCGCAGCGCCATTCGCTGCGTCGGGCGCGGCCGCATCGGCTGTGCTCGCTAATCCCATTCCAGCGCCCCCTTCTTCCATTCATAGACAAAACCGACGACCAGTATGGCGAGAAACAGCCCCATCGAGATCAAACCGAAGTGCCCAACAACGTCAAGCGATACGGCCCATGGAAACAGGAACGCAATCTCGAGATCGAAAATAATGAAAAGAATCGCGACCAGGTAATAGCGGACATCGAACTTCGTGCGTGTATCTTCGAAAGCCTCGAAACCGCATTCATAGGGCGAGAGTTTCTCCGGGTCTTTGCTGCCCTGGCCAAATAAGAAACCCAGTCCGAGCAGCAAGAGGCCGATGCCTGCGGCCACACCAAGAAAGACCAGAACTGGAAAGTACTCTTGTAGCATTATTGCCTGCGATCCGGCACGGCGATTCGCCCCTGAATTAGCGCGCCATTGTACTCAGTGTGGCACGCCCTGAATACACCCTTGTGCAGGATGTTGCGCATTAATAAAGTGATTGGTGCTCTGGGCGAGACTCGAACTCGCACGGCTTGCGCCACTGCCCCCTCAAGACAGCGTGTCTACCAATTCCACCACCAGAGCTACATCGTGATTCGGCCGTTTCCGCCAATACTATTGGCTATCTTGTTCGACCGGGTCCTCATCCTCAAGCACGGGCATGCCGCTGTCCGGCAGCATCATCGACTCCGAATCGTCAACAGGTTCCAGCGCAGGCATATCCGAAATCGGCATTTCCTCATTCACAACCGGCGCCTCCTCAATCTCGGCCTCGACGACCGGTGCGCCCTCCAGAATGCTGTCGGGAGCGACGGATCGCTGGCTGCTCAGGTACGCCAACGTCAGGCTGCTCGCAAAAAACGCCGTTGCCAGCACCGCGGTTGCCCGGGAAAAGAAGCTACCCGAGCCGCGAGAACCAAACACGGTGCCAGAAGCACCTGCACCGAATGCTGCGCCTGCGTCGGCACCCTTGCCGCGCTGCAGCAATACGAGCGCGATGATGCCGAGAGCAATAAGCGTGTGAATGATCAAAAAGACTTTTTGAATGGTATCCATATAATCCTCAACCTTGAGCGGCCGCCGCAGCGATCGCCAGAAAATCCGCAGCCTTGAGCGATGCGCCGCCAATCAGGCCGCCATCGATATCCGGCATGATCAGCAATCCTGCCGCATTTTCCCCTTTCATGCTGCCGCCGTACAGAATCTGCGTCGCCGCAGCAATTTCCGCATCGTGGCCGGCCATCACGGCGCGAATATGTCGATGTACGTCCTGAGCCTGCTCCGGACTCGCTGTCATACCGGTGCCAATCGCCCAGACCGGCTCATAAGCGACGACGCCAGAGGCGAAGCCCGCAATGCCGACCTTGTCGATGACCGCACCGAGCTGCACGTCAACCACCGCCTCGGTACTGCCGCTTTCCCGCTGTTCGAGCGTCTCACCGACGCACAAAATCGGCTTCAGGCCAGCATCCAGGGCCGCCTTGAACTTCGTGGCCACCGCAAAACTGGTCTCGCCATACAGCGCGCGCCGCTCCGAATGTCCGACAATGACGTATTCGCAACCGATGTCCCGCAACATGGCTGGCGCAACTTCGCCCGTGAACGCGCCCGACTCATGTTCGGAAACCGTCTGTGCGCCAACCGCCACTGAGCTGCCGGCGACCTGCGCCACTACCGCGCCCAGGTAAGGAAATGGCGGGCAAATCAATACCTTGACGCCGCCTGATGTCGGCGCACCGGCAACAATGCCGGCGACGAGCTCGGTATTGCTCGCCGAACTGCCATTCATTTTCCAATTTCCGGCAATGAGGAAATCGCGCATGACCGTGTAATCCCTAGCTTAAAAGGCGCGCAAGGATACCGAGGCTAACCCTGCAAAGCAACGCAGAATAGTGTTCCGATTATCTGGCAGTGACTCAGGCCGCGGCTTCAGCGACAACCTCGGCAAGACGCTTGGCCAGGGCGACCACCTGATCCTCATCCTGACCTTCGACCATTACCCGGATCACGGGTTCGGTACCCGAGGCCCGCAGCACGACGCGGCCCTTGTTGGCGAGCTCGTCCTCGGCGGCAATAACGGCATCCTGAATCGCGGGCGAGGCGCTCGGATCAAGCTGTTTGTCAGTACGGACATTTACCATCGTCTGTGGATACTTGGGCATTGCCGCGACCAGCTCGGACAGGCGCTTGCCTGTCTGTTGCATCACCGCAAGGACCTGCAATGCGCAAATCAGGCCGTCACCGGTGGTGGTCTTGTCGAGAACGATCATATGCCCGGAGGTCTCCCCGCCGATGATTCCGCCGGTTTCCCGGAGTTTTTCAAGCACGTATCGATCACCCACCGCCGCGCGCCGGAAATCGATATTCGCGGCACCCAGCGCGTGCTCAAGCCCGAGATTGCTCATCACGGTCCCAACAACGGGCCCCTGGAGCTGGCCATCCCGGTGCCGGGCCATCGCCAGCACATATAACAGCTGGTCACCATCGACCAGACTGCCCTCCTCATCCACCAGCACCACACGATCACCATCGCCGTCGAGGGCGATGCCAACATCCGCCTTGACCGCCGGAACGGTCAGTTGCAGCAGCTCGGGGCACGTCGACCCACACCCCGCATTGATGTTTTGACCGTTGGGCGAACAGCCGATTGGAATGACGTCCGCACCGAGCGCCGCGAGCGTTCGCGGTCCGACTTTGTAGCCCGCGCCGTTGGCACCATCGAAAACCACCTTTATGCCATCAAGGCCCAGATCCTGCGGGTAGGTCGAGGCACAAAACTCCTGGTAGCGAGTGCGCGCCGTATCGATCCGTTTGGCTTTGCCCAACTTGCTGGACTCGAGCGTAATTGCCGGATGTTTGAGGTGCTTTTCTATTTCGCGCTCAACATCATCGCTGAGCTTGGATCCGGAGCGGTCAAAGAACTTTATGCCGTTGTCGTCGTACGGATTGTGCGATGCCGAAATGACGACGCCCAGATCCGCCTCAAATATCTGCGTCAGGTGCGCGATCCCGGGTGTCGGCAAGGGCCCAATCAGCAGTACGTCAGCGCCGGCAGCGACAAAGCCTGCCTCAAGGGCTGACTCAAACATGTATCCCGACAAACGGGTGTCTTTGCCGATCACTACCGTGCCGCCTTCGGGCACCAGCACTTGCGCGGCAGCACTCGCCAGCCGCATTGCGAAATCGGCCGTCATTGGATCCGCGCCAACCAGGCCCCGTACGCCGTCTGTTCCAAAGTGTTTCTTGCTCATTCGCTGTATTCCGATTGCATAACCGTTATTGCGATACGCAGCGCATCGACTGTTTCGGCGACGTCGTGGACGCGAACGATTTGCGCGCCCCTTTCGACCGCCATAACCGCTGCGGTAATACTGGCTGGGAGGCGCCGGTCAACTTCCCGGCCGGTGATTGCACCCAGTGTCGATTTTCTGGATACGCCGATCAATAGCGGTGGCCCGATAGCGGCTAATTGTCGCAGATTCGCCAGTAGCTCGATATTGTCCTCGGCCGATTTACCGAAGCCAAAACCCGGGTCAATGACAAGCAGGTCCTCGCCAAGACCAGCCTGAGCACATTGTGCCACGCGATCTCGCAGGAACTGTGTGACCTCGCCCACAACATCGTCATAGCGTGGCTTTTGCTGCATCGTGCCTGGCTGCCCTCGCATGTGCATCAGGCAAACCGGCTTTTGCAACTCTGCCGCCGCCTGCAATGCACCCTCCAGCCGCAACGCACGGACGTCGTTGATCATCGTGGCACCTGCCGCCACGGCGGCGCGCATGACCTCGGGTTTACTGGTGTCAACAGAAATCGGCACATCAACCGATGCCCGCACCGCTTCAATCACCGGCACGACGCGATCGATCTCTTCCTGCTCACTGACCTCGGCGGCGCCGGGTCGAGTCGATTCTCCACCGATATCGATAATGCTCGCGCCAGCCGCCGCCATTTGTTCCGCATGTAGCAAAGCGGCAGTCGGCGCCGTAAAGCGGCCACCGTCCGAGAAGGAATCCGGAGTCGTATTCAGGATGCCCATTACCGCCGGGCTATCCATTTCAATGGGACCCAGGCGTAGCATCGCTCTAGCCGGCGGAGCGCTGTGAGGCAATGAACTAGTGTTCGCTGGCAGGGCCACCAATTGGACCGGTCGACTCGGATTCGGGTTGCGATGACCCTTTATCCGGGTCGGAATCGACTGAGTCGTCCCAGTCTTCTGGCGGTTGCGGTTCGCGACCTTCCATGATGTCTTTTATCTGGGCTTCGCCGATCGTTTCGTACTTGACGAGCGCTTTCGCCATCGCGTGCAGCTTGTCGACATTTTCTTTGAGGAGTTTTTCCGCGCGTGCATAGTTCGAATCGATGATGCTGCGTACCTCTTCATCGATCGTGTGTGCGGTTTCGTCAGACACTTGTTTATGCTGTGTAACAGAACGTCCGAGGAAGACCTCGCCATCGTCTTCACTGTAAGTCAACGGACCAAGGCGATCTGACAAACCCCACTTGGTGACCATATTGCGAGCGATCTCAGTAGCTCGTTCAATGTCATTTGACGCGCCCGTCGTCACACCACTGGAACCCAGAATCATGTCCTCCGCGATCCGGCCTCCGAACAGACTTGAAATCGAACTCTCCAGCCGCTGTTTCGAGATGCTGTAGCGATCTTCCTCCGGCAGATACATCGTCACGCCCAGCGCACGTCCGCGCGGAATGATCGTTACCTTGTAAACCGGGTCGTGCTCGGGCACCAGATAGCCAATAATTGCATGACCAGCTTCATGGTAGGCCGTATTCAGTTTCTCTTTCTCACTCATGACCATGGAGCGCCGCTCCGTGCCCATCATGATCTTGTCCTTGGCCTTTTCGAACTGCTCCATGCTTACGACACGATGATTCGCACGCGCGGCAAACAGCGCCGCTTCGTTAACCAGATTGGCCAGATCAGCGCCAGAAAAGCCCGGTGTACCGCGCGCAATCAGACGCGGTTTAACGTCATCATCAAGTGGAACCTTGCGCATGTGCACTTTGAGGATCTGTTCTCTGCCGCGCACGTCGGGAAGCGGAACCACAACCTGACGATCAAAGCGGCCCGGTCGCAGCAAAGCCGGATCGAGGACGTCTGGTCTGTTGGTAGCAGCGATTACGATGATGCCTTCAGTGCCCTCGAAGCCATCCATTTCAACCAGCATCTGATTCAAGGTCTGCTCGCGCTCATCGTGACCCCCGCCAAGCCCTGCGCCGCGATGCCGACCAACAGCATCGAGTTCGTCGATAAAGATTATGCAAGGTGCTTGTTTCTTCGCCTGGTCAAACATATCGCGCACACGTGATGCGCCCACGCCGACGAACATCTCGACGAAATCGGAGCCCGAGATAGTAAAGAACGGTACTTTGGCTTCGCCGGCAATCGCTTTGGCCAGCAGTGTCTTACCGGTACCCGGCGGGCCGACCATCAAGACACCTTTCGGAATCTTGCCGCCGAGGCGCTGGAACTTGCTGGGATCCTTGAGAAAGTCGACAACCTCGGAAACCTCGGCCTTGGCTTCCTCGACCCCCGCCACATCGGCAAAAGTCACGCCGACCTGGTCTTCACCGAGCAGCCGCGCCTTGCTCTTGCCGAATGACATGGCGCCTTTGCCGCCGCCGCCGCCCTGCATCTGCCGCATGAAGTAAATCCAAACGCCAATCAGCAGCAGAATCGGGAATGAGCTGATTAACAACTGACCAATCAGACTTTGCGATTTCGGCTCTGCGGCACTGAAGCGCACATCGTTCTTGTCCAGCAGGCCGATCAAGGTGTTGTTGTCCGTTTCGGGGCTGATCGTGTAGTACTGCAGCGGTTCGCGATTGCCGAAGCGAATTCGCTCACCTTCGATCTCTACCATGTCGACCTGCCCGGCCCGTACCTGGTCGAGAAATTCCGAATAGTCTTTAGACATCGGTTGGCCGCCACTAACCGTGGACAGGCCCTGCACAACCGACAGCAATACGACGATTATTACGACGAAGACAAGAATATTTTTGGTCAGATCATTCACATTGAGAATCCGCGGTGGCAGGGGCCGGAACATTGTCAATTTAGACAGGTTCCAGCAGTTAGACACTACTACAATTGATAGTTTCTCGCTACCAAGTACACCTCACGGCTACCGGCTCTGGAAGCCTTGGGCTTGATGACTTTGACACGTTTGAACGCCGAACGTGTTGTGACGATATAAGCATCGATTCCCTCACCCTGAAACAACTTGCAGACAAAATCGCCGCCTGGCCGAAGTACTTGCCCACAAAGTTCCAGAGCCAACTCGGCCAGATACATCGAGCGCGGCTGATCGACCACTCGGTTCCCAGATATATTGGGGGCCATATCGCTCATTACAAGATCGACTTGGGAGTCGCCGATCGCGGCGCGTATATCGGCCAGGACGGAATCTTCAGTAAAGTCACCCTGCAAGTATTCGACAGATGGCAGTGAATCCATCGGCAACAAATCAACGGCAATGATCCTAACCTTGCCTTTGAGTTTTTCTGTAACGTACTGACTCCAGCTGCCCGGCGCAGCGCCGAGATCAACGCACAGCATGTCCGCTTTTAGCAGACGTTCCTTTTGCTCGATCTGCTCGAGTTTGTAGACTGCTCGCGAACGCCAACCGTCACGCCGCGCCTGCTGAACATAAGGGTCACGCTCCTGGCGAGCTTTCCACGATCTGCTGCTGCTTCCGGGCTTACTCATTGATACACTTCGCGCCTATGAACCTCAGTGAAGCACAGAAGAAACATCTTCGTGGCCTCGGCCACGGACTCAAACCGCTCATCATGGTAGCGGAAGCGGGTTTATCGGATTCGTTGCTTGCCGAATATGAAGCCACCCTCGCACACCACGAGTTAATCAAGGTGAGTGTTCGGGTTGGGGACCGAAAAACGCGAAACGCAATCATCGAAGAATTATGTAGCATCGCTAAGGCTGCGCTCGTCCAGCGTGTCGGCAACATGGCACTGCTTTACCGGGAGAACCCCGACAAAAAGAAAATCGTGATTCCGAATCGATAGTCGCTCGGCTCAGATGTATTTGACCTCGAGTATCTCGAACGTCTTTTCGCCACCCGGCGCTTGAAACGACACAACGTCACCTTCAACCTTGCCGATGAGCGCGCGGGCGATCGGTGACGTATACGAGATCATTCCTGTCTTGATAGTGGCTTCATCCTCGCCAACGATCCGGTACGTCAGCTTCTGCTCGGTGTCTTCATCGAGCAACTCGACTGTCGAACCAAACACAACCTTGCCTTTGGCGTCGATGGCCGTCACATCGATGACCTGCAGGTGCGACAGCTTGCCCTCGAGTTCCTTGATACGTGCCTCGATGAAGCCTTGTTGATCTTTGGCCGCGTGATACTCGGCATTTTCCTTGAGATCCCCGTGCGCACGCGCCTCGGCGATTGCCTGAATAACCTCCGGCCGATCGACGGACTTGAGCTTCCGCAGCTCTTCTTGCAACAGTTCGTGGCCGCGAACCGTCATCGGCACCTTGCTCACGCCGCTACCTCTTTGTGCAGATCCTGTAGTCGATTCACTTCGCCGTCATCCAGATGCTCGATTGCTATGCAGGTCGCGACCGCTGCGCCCAATGTCGTGTAATAGGTCACGCCCCTGCGTACCGCCTCAGCACGAATTGACGCCGATTCGTTGATCGCCTGTTTGCCTTCAGTGGTGTTGACGATCAAGTCGATTTCACCGTTCTTGATCATATCGACTATATGCGGTCGACCTTCGCGAACCTTGTTCGCTCGACGGCATAATAACCCGGATTTCGCCAAATACTGCGCTGTTCCGTGCGTTGCGACAATATCGAAGCCTTGCTCGACGAGAATTCTCGCCAGCTCTACCGCACCATCTTTATCACGATCCCGAACGCTCAGCAGCGCGGCGCCCTGCCGCGGCAACACGACACCGGATGCCAGCTGCGCTTTGGCATACGCCTCGCCGAACGATCGTCCGATACCCATCACCTCACCGGTCGACTTCATCTCAGGACCGAGAATCGGGTCGGCGCCGGGGAATTTAATGAAAGGAAATACAGATTCTTTGACTGAAAAGTATCCAGGCACGCGCTGGTCCACATAGCCCTGTTTGGCCAGTGACTCGCCCACCATCACCTTCGCGGCGATTTTCGCCAGCGGAAGACCGATAGCCTTGGAAACGAATGGAATCGTTCGCGAAGCTCGTGGATTCACCTCGAGCAGATAGACCACATCGTTTTGAATCGCAAACTGCGTGTTCATCAGGCCAACAACTTTCAATCCTTTTGCAAGCTTGACGACTTGTCTCACAAGTTCCTTCTGAATTTCGTCGCTAAGACTGAAAGGTGGCAGTGAGCAGCCCGAGTCGCCGGAATGAACGCCCGCCTGTTCGATGTGCTCCATCACACCGCCGATCAGGACGTGTTCGCCGTCACAGACACAATCGACATCGACTTCCGTGGCAAGATCAAGAAAACGGTCGAGCAAGACCGGGCTGGCGTTCGAAACGTTGATTGCGGCATCCATGTAAATGCCAAGATCTTCGTCGTTATGCACAATTTCCATTGCACGGCCGCCGAGCACATAGGATGGCCGTACGACCAGCGGATAGCCGACATCGGAACCCATATTCAGCGCTTCTTCCTTGCTCCTGGCTGTGCGGTTCGGCGGCTGTTTGAGTTGCAGCGATTCCACCAGTTTCTGGAACCGTTCGCGGTCCTCGGCAAGATCAATAGAGTCCGGTGTTGTACCGATGATGGGCGCGCCAGCCGCTTCGAGATCTCGCGCCAGTTTCAACGGCGTCTGGCCACCGTATTGAACGATGACGCCGCGGGGCTGCTCCTTGTCGATGATTTCCATGACGTCTTCGAACGTCAGGGACTCGAAATACAGCCGGTGAGACGTGTCGTAATCGGTCGACACCGTCTCCGGATTGCAATTCACCATGATGGTCTCGTAACCCGATTGCTCGAGTGCCAGAGCAGCGTGCACGCAGCAATAATCGAATTCGATGCCCTGGCCAATGCGATTCGGGCCGCCACCGAGAATCATGATTTTGGGCCGATCAGTCGGCAAGGCTTCGCACTCCTCTTCGTACGTCGAGTACAAATAAGCCGTCGTGGTCGAGAATTCTGCAGCGCAGGTATCGACACGTTTGAATACGGGTCGAATACCAAATTCAAGTCGCCGCCTGCGCACAGCCTGTTCCGCGACACCGAGCAACTCGGCCATGCGCGCGTCCGCGAAACCCTTGCGCTTGAATGAGCGCAACAGCGGCTCGGTCAGCCCGGCCAAACCGACCTCGCGCATGGCATGTTCTGAATCGACCAGATCAGCGATCTGAACCAGAAACCAGGGATCGATGCCGGTGATTTTGGCGACGTCATGTGCCGAAAAGCCAAGTCGCATTGCGTCAGCGACGTAGCGCAATCGATCCGCCCCGGGTATTCGCAGCTCCTGGCGCAGGCGATCGTGCTCGACTTCCGTCGCAATTGACGTAACAATTTCGTTGAGTCCGGTCACGCCGGTCTCCAGCCCCCGCAAGGCCTTTTGCAAGGACTCCTGGAACGTTCGTCCCATCGCCATCACTTCGCCGACCGACTTCATTTGGGTCGTTAGCCGATCATTAGTGCCGGGAAATTTCTCGAACGTGAAGCGCGGTATCTTGGTGACCACGTAATCGATGCTCGGCTCGAATGAAGCCGGCGTCGCCCCGCCAGTGATGTCATTTTTGAGCTCGTCGAGCGTGTAGCCGATGGCGAGTTTCGCGGCGATCTTGGCGATCGGAAAACCGGTTGCTTTGGACGCGAGGGCCGATGAGCGCGACACACGTGGATTCATCTCAATGATCAAAACACGCCCGTCATGCGGACTGACCGCAAACTGGACATTGGAGCCACCCGTCTCGACGCCGATCTTGCGCAACACATCGATCGATGCGTCACGCAGCCGCTGGTACTCCTTATCCGTCAGCGTTTGCGCCGGAGCGACCGTAATGGAATCGCCGGTGTGCACACCCATCGGATCGAGATTTTCAATTGAGCAGACGATGATGCAGTTGTCGTTGCGGTCGCGAACTACCTCCATCTCGAATTCTTTCCAGCCAATAACAGACTCTTCGAGCAGCACCTCAGTCGTCGGCGACATCTCCAGACCGTGGGTGACGATGCGTTCGAATTCTTCGCGATTGTAGGCGATGCCACCGCCGGTGCCGCCGAGCGTGAACGAGGGCCGAATGATCGTTGGAAAGCCAATGCCACCCTGCTTTTCGAGCGCTTCCTCTATCGAATGGGCGATCTCGGCTCTCGGCACCTCGAGGCCAATATCGGTCATGGCCTGGCGAAACAAATCCCGGTCTTCGGCCATATCGATCGCCTCTCGGGAGGCGGCGATCATTTCCACGTTGTATTTCTCGAGGACGCCCTCGCGCGCCAGATCGAGCGCACAATTCAGGGCCGTTTGTCCGCCCATCGTCGGCAGCAGCGCATCAGGCCGTTCCTTGGCGATGATCCGTTCGACTGCCGCCCAGTGCACGGGCTCGATGTAGATGGCGTCGGCTGTTTCCGGGTCGGTCATGATAGTCGCCGGATTCGAATTGACCAGAACGACCCTGTAGCCCTCTTCCTTGAGCGCCTTGCAGGCTTGCGCGCCCGAGTAATCGAATTCGCAGGCCTGGCCGATCACGATCGGGCCTGCGCCGATAATCAGGACGCTGTCTATGTCGGTTCGTTTCGGCATGGGTAGAATTTCTTCTGATAAATTACTTTAATAAAATTAAATAATATCTTGTTTATAAAGGATTATGTTGAGATAACCGCTTTCATCGACTTGCGTTTCTGGGTGTCCATGTCGCGAATGAACCGTTCGAATAATGGCAGCAAGTCGTGCGGTCCCGGACTCGCTTCCGGGTGTCCCTGGAAACTGAACGCCGCCTGGTCCTTGATCGCAATGCCTTGCAAGGTCCCATCGAACAAGGACCGGTGCGTCGCCTGGACATCATCGGGCAGGCTGTCTTCATCAACCGCGAAACCGTGGTTCTGGCTCGTTATCATCACCTGCCCGGTGTCCAAATCCTGCACGGGATGATTGGCCCCGTGATGGCCGAATTTCATCTTGACGGTCCTGGCGCCTGCGGCCAATGCCAGCAGCTGGTGGCCGAGACAAATGCCGAATACCGGGATTCCCACTTTCAGGAATTCCCTGATCGCGTTGATCGCATACTCGCATGGCTCCGGATCACCGGGCCCGTTGGACAGAAATATGCCGTCCGGCGCCAACTTGAGCGCTTCCTCAGCACTAGTCGTCGCCGGAACGACCGTCATTCGACAATCCAGGTCGGCCAGCAGCCGCAAGATATTTCGTTTGACGCCGAAATCGTAGGCAATGACATGATACGGCGCTACGCGCCGACTCAATATTCGCGGTCGACACCCGAACGTCACACCCTGACTCCACTGGTACGCACGCTCGGTGGTGACGAATTTCGCGAGGTCAACGCCGGAAATTCCCGGGAACTTGCGTGCGTGTTTGACGGCAACTTCCGGTTTGACGTCGCCGGTCATGATGCAGCCGGATTGCGCGCCCTGCTCCCGAATGATGCGCGTCAGGCGGCGTGTGTCGATATCAGCGATCGCGACGGTGTCGCCCTGGCGAAGAAATTCGCTGAATGTCCGCTCGCAGCGCCAACTGCTGTTGGTCATCGAGCTGTCGCGGATAATCAGGCCAGAAGCATGCACCTGCGACGATTCCATGTCCTCGCTGTTGGTGCCGGTGTTGCCGACATGTGGATAGGTCAGTGTGACGATCTGGCGGCAATAGGACGGATCCGTCAGGATTTCCTGATAGCCGGTCATCGCCGTATTGAAAACAACTTCACCGATGGTCCGGCCATCGGACCCGACAGAAGTTCCGCGGAAGATTGTTCCATCAGCAAGTGCCAGAACGGCAGGCGTACTCAACAGCGATCCTCGTTTCGTCAGTCTTTACCGAGTTCAGATGCACAAAAGCGGAAGGACAGTGCCTCCCGCTCGAAATTTCGCTGACCGCTAAGCGATCCGGCGTATCTTACTGAAACGAACGATTGAGCGCTACAGGAAACTGAGGGTTTTTGTACCGACTCACATTGACCCGGACAGCTGCAATACATCTCGAATCGAGTAGCGCCCTGGAGCCTTATCGGCTATCCAACGCGCTGCACGCAGCGCTCCGTCTGCAAAGACCTGCCTTGTCGTCACGCTATGCGCCAACGTGAGCCGCTCGGTGGCCGATGACCAAATGACGGTATGCTCGCCGGGCACTTCTCCGCGACGCTCCACTTCGTAGCGAATGTCGCCGGGATCTGAGCCACGAGCTGCCGCGATGGCTGCTCCCAGCTTCAGGGCCGTGCCTGACGGGGCATCGATCTTGTGCACATGGTGCGTCTCCTGCACCTCGACATCGAATTCACGCCCCAGGGCCGCGGACGCCTGGCGCACGAGGTTTTCGAGTACAGCGATACCCAGGCTCATGTTGCGGTCATAGACGACCGCAACGGACCGGGCAGCGGTGTCCATCTGTGCGAGTAGCTGCTCGGACAGTCCGCTGACGCCGCAAACGAGAGGCTTGCGGTGAGTAACCACGGCCGCCAGCACGTCATTCGTCGCCTCTGGCAGGCTGAAGTCGATGATGACGTCCGCTGCTTTGGTCACCTGATCGAGCTTGTCACTGATCACAGCTCCCGCAGCGACGTCGAGGTTTGCGGCCTGATGATCATCGCGAACCCAGATGCCCGCCAGACGCAGATCCCCCTGCGCGGCGATAGAAGCTATGAGCGCCTGCCCCATGCGGCCGCTGCCCGCAATTCCTATCTGGAGTGTTTTGATCTGGGAGTTCCCCGTTTGAATCTTATTGACTGATTCTATCGAAGAATCGCTTCACCGTATCAACCCAGCCGCCAGCGCGCGGGCTGTGTTTCTCGCCGCCCGACTCTATGGACGATTCAAATTTCCTCAGCAGGTCTTTTTGCTCTGTCGTCAGATTGATCGGTGTCTCGACAGAAACCTTCGCGAACAAGTCCCCCTGACGCGCATCGCGAACCGTGGTCACGCCTTTGCCTCGCAGGCGAAAGACCTTGCCGGACTGCGTTCCACCCGGCACTTTCAACGATACGTGGCCGTTGAGCGTCGGCAATTCAACCTCGCCGCCGAGCGTGGCGGTCCCAATGCTGATCGGAACCTCGCAAGCGAGATCAGCGCCGTCACGCGTAAACAGCTTGTGTGGTTGTACACGGATTTCGACGTAAAGATCGCCTGGCGGCCCACCATTGCGGCCAACCTCGCCCTCCCCCGACAACCTGATTCGGTCGCCGTCATCGACGCCGGCCGGGACCTTGACGGACAAGGTCTTGGTTTTGTGCACGCGACCGCGGCCATGGCACTCCTGGCACGGATCGCCGATCATCGTGCCAGCCCCCTTACAGGCAGGACAGGTCTGCTGTATCGAGAAGAAGCCCTGCTGCATGCGCACCTGGCCGGCGCCCGCACACGTGGAGCACGTGACCGGTTTGGTGCCTTTCTTGGCACCGCTGCCATCGCAGGATTCGCAGGCAACCTGCGTCGGTACCTCGATTGTCACCGAGTCGCCGCTAACCGCCTTTTCCAGGTCGAGACGCAGTTCGTACGCGAGGTCGGCGCCACGAAATACCTGACTGCGGCGCTGCCGGCCGCCGCCGCCAAAAATATCGCCAAACACGTCGCCGAAAATATCGCCGAATCCTTCCGCGCCGAAACCACCTGCACCGCCGGCGCCCTGGCTGAGCCCTTCATGCCCGAAGCGGTCGTAAGTCGCGCGCTTGTCCGAATCACTGAGGACCTCGTACGCTTCTTTCGCTTCTTTGAACTTGCCCTCGGCGCTGGCATCGTCCTTGTTACGATCCGGATGATGCTTCATGGCGAGGCGACGATACGACTTCTTGATCTCGTCGGCGGATGCCGTTCTGGAGACCCCAAGTACATCGTAATAGTCGCGTTTTGCCATGGCTTCTTATAGCTCGGGCGCCGCAAGCGGCGCCCCAAAACAGGTCACAGGATGCCGAACCCTATTCAGACTTCGGCTTGTCGTCGTCGACTTCCTCAAATTCGGCATCGACAACATCATCGCTATTTGCATCAGCTGCGCCGTCGCCAGCTGCTTGCTCCGCCTGCTCGGCGTATAGCCGCTGTGCAAGCCCACCTGATGCTTCGGCCAGCGTAGCCGTCTTGGTCTGGATAGCATCCTGGTCATCGCTCTCGAGCGCGGTCTTGAGATCCGAGATCGCATTCTCGACACCCAGTCGTTCCTCTCCTGTCGCCTTTTCACCGAGCTCGCTCAGTGTTTTTTCGGCCGCATGGATGAGACCATCGGCCTGGTTGCGAGCGTCGACGAGTTCACGGAACTTCCGATCTTCCTCAGCGTGACTTTCAGCATCACCGACCATTTTCTCGATCTCGTCATCGGACAGTCCGCTGGACGCTTTGATGACGATGTTCTGACTCTTACCGGTCGCTTTGTCCTTGGCCGACACGTTGAGAATGCCGTTGGCATCGATATCGAAGGTGACCTCGATCTGCGGCAGACCTCGCGGCGCGGGCGGAATATCGGCCAGGTCGAAGCGACCCAGTGATTTGTTGTCGCCCGATCGCTCGCGCTCGCCCTGCAGTACATGAATGGTCACTGCTGTCTGATTGTCGTCAGCCGTGGAGAAGACCTGCTCGGCATTCGCCGGAATGGTCGTGTTCTTGTCGATCAGCTTGGTCATGACACCACCGAGCGTCTCGATTCCGAGCGACAGCGGTGTAACGTCCAGCAGCAGAACATCCTTAACATCACCGGCGAGCACGCCGCCCTGAATGGCTGCGCCGAGCGCAACGGCCTCGTCCGGGTTGACGTCCCTGCGGGGCTCCTTGCCAAAGAAATTCTGCACCTCTTCCTGGACCTTGGGCATACGTGTTTGCCCGCCAACCAGGATGACGTCATCGATTTCGTTGACCTTCAGTCCGGCATCATTGAGTGCAATCTTGCACGGACCGATAGTGCGGTCGATGAGCTGATCAACGAGCGACTCGAGCTTGGCGCGAGTCAACTTGATGATCATGTGCTTCGGACCGCTGGCGTCGGCCGTGATGTATGGCAGGTTCACCTCGGTCTGCTGCTGTGTCGACAACTCGATCTTGGCTTTCTCGGCCGCCTCTTTCAGGCGTTGCATTGCCAACGGGTCCTTGGTGATGTCCACACCGCTCTCGCGCTCGAACTCGGCTGTCAGGTATTGGATAACCCGCATGTCGAAGTCTTCACCGCCAAGGAACGTGTCGCCGTTGGTCGCCAGCACTTCAAACTGGTGCTCGCCGTCCACCTCAGCGATTTCGATGATCGACACATCAAATGTGCCGCCGCCAAGGTCAAATACGGCGATCTTCTTATCGCCGCGTTTCTTGTCCATGCCATAGGCAAGCGCCGCTGCGGTCGGCTCATTGATAATGCGTTTGACATCGAGGCCCGCAATCTTGCCGGCATCCTTGGTCGCCTGGCGCTGCGAGTCGTTGAAATAAGCGGGCACGGTGACAACTGCCTCGGTAACTGTCTCACCAAGATAATCCTCGGCCGTCTTCTTCATCTTCATCAGAACGCGCGCCGAAATTTCGGGCGGCGCCATTTTCTTGCCGTTCGCTTCTACCCAAGCATCACCATTGTCGGCCTCGACAATTTTGTAAGACACCATGTCGATATCGCGTTGGACCACATCGTCTTTGAAGCGCCGGCCGATTAGCCGCTTGACCGCGAACAGCGTGTTGGCCGGGTTCGTTACGGCCTGGCGTTTCGCCGACTGACCGACGAGCACCTGGTCGTCCTTGCTGAAAGCAACGATCGACGGTGTCGTGCGGTCACCCTCGCTGTTTTCGATAACCTTGGGCGTATCGCCCTCCATCACTGCTACGCAGGAGTTGGTGGTACCCAGGTCGATACCAATCACTTTTCCCATGTCATTACTCCGAATTCTTCAAGTGTTAATCAATTCTGGCTGATAAGTGGGGCCGCTGGCGCTTGTTTCAAGCCGCCTGGGCCGTTTTTGGCTCTACTCGTCAGTGTTTACAGGCACCGGCTCCGCCGCAACGATCACACGAGCCGGTCGCAGCAGCCGCCCATTCAGCGAGTATCCTTTCTGAATAACGGTCACAATCGAGCCTGGCTCGACGTCATCCGAGGGCTGTATGGTCATCGCCTCATGCACCTCCGGGTCGAATGGTTCTCCCTGCGGATCCAGCTCGGTTACACCGAATCGTTCGAGTGTGCCTGTCAATAATTTGAGGGTGGCCGCACTGCCTGCAACCAGACTCTCGGCATCCGCTGACTCACCGGCAGCAAGACCCATTTCGAGGCTGTCCTTGACGGCCAGTAGCTCTCTGCCGAAATTTTCCAGCGCAAATTTTCGAGCGTGTTCGACATCGCGGCTCGCGCGCTTACGCACGTTTTCGGTCTCAGCAGCCGCACGCAGGTAGCGATCCCAGTTTTCGTCGGCCTTTGCCTGCAGTTCGGCCAGCGTCGCCTCTGCATCGTCCGCGTTCTGCGACGATTCATCCCCACTGCCCTCGATCTCGGGATTCTCGTCTTCGGTGTCGATTTCAGGACGTTCAGACTGTCCACTCATCGGCTATTGCTCCCCAATTGCGTTGCCCTGCTCAGATGAAGTGTGGAGTGTGGGGACCCAGCCATAAATATCAAGGGGGATGGCCCAATTTATGCCGAAAATTACGAGTTGAGCGCGGATTTGAGCAAGCGGGCCGTGATGTCGACGATCGGCACCACGCGATCGTAAGCCATACGCGTCGGCCCGATCACACCAAGTACACCGATCGTATCGTCGTCAAGTTGATATGGAGCGGTCACGACGCTGCAGTCATCGAGAATCTGGTAACCGGATTCTTCACCGATGAATACCTGTACGCCATCGGCATTGATGCTGCGATCCAGCAAGTCGAGTATCAGGCGTTTTCGCGAAAATGCGTCGAACAGGCGACGCAACGTGTCGACGTCGGACAGCTCGGCGAAGTCCATCAGATTTGTCTCGCCGGCCAGCACAAACTCCCCACCCTGGTGCTGCGTCTCGTCCATCGCTGAATGCGCTACGGCGATGATGTCGTGCATCGCCTGATTCATCTTGTGCCGCGTCTTGTCGAGATCTTCGATGATCTTGTCGCGGACCAGGTGCATTTCGGTTCCCGCGTAGTGCTGATTGATAAAATTCGCCGCGTGCTGTAATTCCGAGGCGCTGTAATCACGCTCCGTATGCAGGATGCGATTTTGAACCTCGCGATCGTTAATCACGAGAATCGCGAGGATCCGATGCTCGGACAATGGCAGAAACTCGATTTGACGCAATGCCGCATGCTGTCCGCGTGGGACCGTGACAACGCCGGCCAGACTCGTGAATTCGGACAACAGGTTCGACACCGAGGCGACCAGTGCATCAGAGTCGTCGACCTTGCGGCGAATTTGCGAGCGCAACATGTCGATGTCGTCGTCTTTGGGTTTCCGGTAACGGATCAGCGTGTCAACGAAAAGCCGGTACCCTTTTGGCGTCGGTATCCGGCCGGCCGACGTATGCGGTGCTGAGACCAGGCCCAGATCCTCCAGGTCCGACATGACGTTGCGGATAGTCGCCGGACTCAGATCCAGTCCTGAGTCTTTGGATAGCGTTCGGGAGCCCACCGGCTGTCCGTCACGGATATAACGCTGGATTAGTACGCGCAACAGATGTTGTGCGCGGTCGCTTGGAGGAGTAGTAATTGCTTCTGCAGACATTCGCAAAAAATACG
>Ga0224508_10000878_pt1 | contig 27765 bp, 26 predicted proteins | sample SF_Jan12_sed_USG_4_FD_170157 | JGI IMG/M metagenome (GOLD analysis project Ga0224508, IMG submission 170157) | Sediment microbial communities from San Francisco Bay, California, United States - SF_Jan12_sed_USGS_21 | ecosystem: Environmental > Aquatic > Marine > Sediment | place: USA... | reverse complement strand
AGTATCAGCCATAAAGAGAAATCCAGAAACGGCGACCATTCCGATCATGATGTACACCTCCAAGAAAGGTGAAGTATACGTCGGCCAGGCTCGTGCCCTGGGCGCTGTCGGCGTGTTGCCGAAAGAGGTCGCGCCTGTCGAAGTTTCCAAAGTGTTGAAGTCATTACATATCATTGGTGATGAAAAGCTGGAACAGTCAGGCGAACAAGCGCCGGCGACCAACGAAACCAGCGGCGAGTTTGCTGCACTCGAGACAGCGGATCAGAATCTCAGAATTCTCATTCAGGACTTGTTTGAGCAGCAACGGGCAATCATTCACCGCGACATTCTCGATAGCTACGAAGCCATCTCCACACGGATTGCCGATGAAATCCGACCGTCGCCAGCGGAAGAAACCGACGAATTGCCGATACCGGACGAGAAAGCATCACCGGGATTCATGCGTGTCGCCGCGGTGGTGCTGACTGTTACCACAATCATCTTTGCATGGCTTTACTGGCAAACGGAACAAAGCTTGCAAGAAATTCAGTCGCAAAACAACGAGTTGCAGGGGGCCCTTGAATCCCAGCGCATTTCCAACGCGGAAGAGTTGCGGCGAGCCCTCGAATCTCAACGCATTTCCGACGCAGAGGATTCGCTGCAGGTTCTGGAGCAGATTGGTGACTTTCAACAGTCACTGGACACCATGTACGCTGTGACTATCAGCAGTCTCGAATGGGGTGCCAACCAGGCAGTGGAGTATCATTTTGGCGATCAGCCCCTCGGCGACGACAGGTTAAAAGTTGTCGAACAATTGACTGATCAGTTACTGGCGATCGACTTCTCGGGGGTGGTGCGCATCGAAACACATGTCGCGAACTACTGTCTGAAGGTCACCGGATCGGATGGTTACGTACCCGCCGAAGACCTGATGGCAGCAGACTGCGACAGGATTGGCGTTACGCCGGAGGAGGCTTATGGAATAGGTCTTGGTCAATCCGTCGCGTTCGCCAACTTCATTCGACTTGCCAATCGGCGATCCGGCAGGGAGATTCGCTACGAAATCGTTTCGCTCGGAAATACCGATCCGCTGCTGGACTATCCGGCGACAACCGATGGCGTTTCCGCCAATGCCTGGAATCGAATCGCTGCCGTGAACAATCGCGTGACGATTTCCGTTATCCCTGACAACTAATTGCGGATGTCGAGTTCTCTATTAGGCATCGTTTTCGTGGTGATGCATTTCGATGATTTCCTGCGGTGCTCACTGACCGGTCGTCTTTGTGACTCCCTCGACGACGGCGCCTTCTTTGAACACAATTCTTCTCCGGTGACAGAGCCGGTGGTCTTTAGCCGTGCCATTAAAACTAAGTTAACCGACGCCGTAATTAGCAGGCGCGCATAAAAAAGGGCCGGTGACAAATTGATCACCGGCCCCTTGTTTTAAAAAGCGCGAAACCAGGCGCTAGTTAGGTCCGCTAAAACGCGAAGTATCTTTATCTCCGGGCGCGTAAGATCCCGGTAATTTATCCTCTTGTCTGCGGTCCTGCCTGATACTCGAAAGCTCCTGTTCATGATTGAACAGTAATTCCAACGCAACTTTATAAGTTTTGAACGCCCGCTCGTATCGTTCCTGATCCGGGTACAGGGTGTTGATATATTCCATCAACAGCGCGGTCGGCAGTCCCACCAGCGAGCTGATGATCGCCACGGAAGCACCGGCCTTGATATCTCCACCCTGGCTCAGCGCCAGGTAGAATCCGGCGAAGGTTCCGATAATACCGATCAAAATGATCATAAAGGGTGACCGGCCCATGAGGCCACCAATCGCCTCCGAGTCGAAAATCCTGAAGGTCGTGCCAAAATGCGGATTCCGGTCGAGTGCGATCCGGCTGATCATTTCATAATCCGGCGCATGACCATAGCCCTGGTCTTTCACCTCGTTGGTCGTCAATTCGATAATCGCTTCAGTACCTTCCACCATATCGAACCAGCGATCGAGGAGCTTCGGTTTCTCACCGGTGGCCAGGTTTTTTTCCACCAGGTCATCCTGGGTTTTATCCAGCAGAATGGTCGCCTTGGTATCGAGTTGATGTGACTGGAGCTTGAGTTTTTCCGCTTCCTTGATCTTGGCCCGCAGTTCCTCCAGGTAGGGATCTTTGCCCGAATACAGCGAAACGGGAATGGCAAGCTGAGCAGTCGACAACGTCGGGTCGAAGTTGGCGGCCAGGGCCACCTCGGCCTGTCCCCGCACACTGTCTACGTAGGACAGATCAGAAGGCGTCGTCTGCACTTTCTTGTATTCGAAAACCGCGTAATAGAACGCCGTCGCGAACCGGTTGAGCGACGCGATCTTGTAATGCAAGCCCATTTTGAAAATACAGAATACGATGAAGCAACCGAAGATGCCGCCGATAAACATTCTTCCGATCATCTGATTGGTAAGCTGCGCATCGAAAACGAACACGAAATATCCTGTCGTCACCATAATTGCTAAAAATATATACTTAAACATTGTTATTCCCCAATCCGTAACGCGGATCAAAATAGAGTTTTACTCTTCCGAATATAGTCGAAATTCCAAAATAGACGCCTGTTCTTTCTTACAGTCGTACTCGAGACATTTTGCCTTTTGTCCGACCAGGTCAGCCGGCACCGGTGTTGCAGTTCGGTATCCCAGCGAGGCAATACCCAGGTCCGCCTTCAACTGGGCTCGATACTCGTAGTCGCCCATTTCTTTGGTATCGAAAATAAAGTTATACATGGCGAGCGCACGATCGTTGCTCAGTTTCATATTGTATGCATATGCCTCTTCCCCTTCGGCAGTGGTATCGTTGAGGTCGAAATAGCGGCCTCGAAAGATAGGTGATGTCATGCCGTTGATTTTGAGCGACTCGACCTGTTTGGCTGCACCCTCATGTTCGTAAATGCTTTTCGCATACTTGGGAATCATGACCCGGAGTAAATCTTTCATGCTGTCCGAAAGCTCGTAGGATCCCCGCACGAAATAGGATTCCTGAAAGTTGATCCTGACCTTGCCGGTCTTTTGGTCGATGGCCACGGTTCCGCCTTCATCGTCCTTGAAGTTTTCGAGGAGATTGTCGACGATCTGTTCCCTGGCTTTCTCTGCCAGTTCCTTGGCTTTCTTTGCCTCGAGAAACGGCGCCATCTCCGCATCTTTCTCTGCCTCAAGCATGGCTAGCTGATCAGCCAACTCTTTCGCATGTTCCTGCTCAACTTCTGCTTTTGCCTGGTCTTTAGCTGTCGCGGCCGCTGCTGCAGCAGCTTTCTCGGCTTCTGCCTCAGCCTCTTTCCTGGCCTGATCCGCGGCTGCTTGGGCCGCTGCTTCTGCCCGCTGTTGTTGCTTCTCAGCCTCTGCTTGCGCTGCCGCCTCGGCTTCTGCCTCCGCCTGCTGTCTGGCTGCCTGCGCTGCTGCTTCGGCCTCCGCCTCTGCCGCTGCTTGTGCAGCTGCCAGTTCACGTGCCTTTTGGGCTTCAAGCTTGGCTTGCTGGGCCGCTAGCTCGTCCGCGAGCGCCTGTTCAGCTTCTGCTTGTGCCTGCTGCCTGGCTGACTCTGCGGCTGCTTCCGCTGCTGCTTTTGCCTCTGCCTCTCCAGCTGCTTGCGCTGCTGCCAGTTCCTGCTCACGCTGTGCATCGTGCTTGGCTTGCTGAGCAGCCAGCTCGCTCGCGAGTGCCTGTTCAGCTTCTGCCTGTGCCTGTTGCCTGGCTGACTCTGCGGCTGCTGCCGCCGCGGCCTCTGCCGCCGCCACTTTCTGTGCTTCCAGTTCAGCTTTTTGCTGTGCGAGGGCGTCGCTTCGTTCCTGTTCCGCTTTTGCCAATGCCTGTTGTTTATCCTTCTTTATCTGTTCAGCTTCCGCGGCTGCTTTTGCCAATGCCTGTTGTTTTTCCTGTTTTATCCGTTCGGCTTCAGCCGCTGCTTGCGCCAATGCCTCTTGTTTTTCCTTTTCAATCTGCCTGGCTTCCCTCGCTGCCTGTGCTTCCTGCTCGACCTGTTGCTGTTTTAACTGTGCTACTTGCTGTTGTTTCTGTTGTTCGAGTTCTGCCTGCTGCCTGGTCAATTCCTGGACTCGCTGCAACTCGGCTTGAATAAGCGCCTGCTTGGTAGTTTCAAGTTGCGCTTCCTGGGCGGTAACGGTTTGCTCGAATTCCTGTTTAGCTGACGATAGTTCTGATTCCTTTTGCTGCCGCAGTTCAGCAGTCTTCCGCTCCAGCTCCTGTTGCTTTTCTCTTTCCAGCTCGGCTTTTTGCCTTTCCGCCTCTTGCTCCTGCTCAAGTTCGAGTTTGGCTAAGAGGCGTTCATAATCCTCTGCAGCCTGGCTTTGTTGCGCGGCTAACATTTCGGTAAATTGTGTGACTAACTGTTGCGCTTTCTGCTCTCGCTCTGCCTCGATTTCCTCTAATGACTTGGCGGCATTTTTTGCCAGCATCTCTCGACGTTCCTGTCTCGCTTTATCGGCTCCCTCCATCTGATCCTGCAGTTCCTCGAAATCTTCAACAATTTGATCTATCGTCTCCTGGCTTTTTTCCTGTGAGGCGATGATTTCATCGCTCGAGTAAATCATGAAAACGATCGCCAGCACGGCGAACAGATCGATCATAGGAATCAACGCGTCGATAGTTTTCGATCGATTCGAATCAGTTTTAGTGAAGAACATGAGCTAAATTCCGGTGTTTTCGTGGAGCGTGAAAAATTTTCGTAAATCCTGATTAATAATAGGACAGATTTACAAAAAACCACGGATAATTTCGGGTTCATGTCATAGTTGCTGAATAGGGCGGATCACACCGGGGGACCTCGCTCTCCGCTCAGCTTGATCTTAAGGCCGAATTCAATGACAAGTGATAAATCAATTCTGAAAACTTAATGAGGCAACGATGGCTGAAACACTAGTAGAACAATTGCACTTTTCAAAAGACGAGCTTATGGCACGCCTGGCTCAAACCAGGAAAACCCTTGTTGCACGGGGCCTTGATGGGATTTTGTTGTTTCGCCAGGAAAGTATGTATTACCTCAGCGGTTACGACACTGACGGTTTTGTTCTGTTCCAAACCCTGTTTCTGGGGGTCGACGGCCAGTTGACATTGGTCACACGCTCGGCTGATCGCGTCCAGGCAGCCTATACCTCAATAATCCAGGATGTTCGCATCTGGGTAGATTCCGGGTCACAAAACCCGGCCACGGACGTGAAAAATATGCTCGATAGTCATGGTATACGCGGCAAGAAACTGGGAGTCGAGTACGATGCCTACGGCCTGTCGGCGAAACGTGGAAAAATGCTGGATCAGGAACTTGCCGACTTCTGCCAACTCTCTGATGCTTCAGACCTGGTTAGATTACAGAGAATTCGTAAGTCGCCCGCCGAGCTGGAATATATGCGGGAAGCCGGGCGCATCTGCGACGCAATGCGTGACGAGGCCATACGACTTTCGGTGCCCGGTGCGTTCGAGGGTGATATCCGGGGTGCGATGCACGCCATCAACTGGTCGAGAGACGGGGACCCACCCGCTCATGTCTGGCCGATGGGTAGCGGACCATCTGCCTTGTTAGTGCGTTACAAGGCGGGCGGTCGGCATATCAGTAACAGCGACCAGATGTTTCATGAATTCGGTGCATCTTATCGTCACTACCACGCTGCAATGACACTCACCGTGATAACGGGTAAACCAGATTCATTACATACAGAAATGTTTTCGGTATGCCGTGCAGCGCTCGAGGCCTGCGAAGAAAAACTGAGGGCGGGTAATACCGTTGGCCAGATATTTGAGGCACACCGCCAGGCTTTTATCACGGGTGGCTTCGCCGACAGCTATCTTAATGTTTGCGGATATACGATGGGGGCTATGTATCCGCCAACATGGATGGAAGATCCCCTGATTCGCGAGGCCGACCCCATGGTACTTGAGCCAAATATGGTCTTTTTCATGCACATGTTGATGGTTAATCGGGAACGCGGACTGATGATGTCCCTGGGTGAACAGGCGATCGTCACTAATGAGGCCTGCGAAATTACCACCCATGCTCCCAGGACTCTGCCGGTAAACAATTTATAGAGTTGTTACCAGGCCAACTGGAGTCAGATCCCGTTAATTCAGATCCCGCACCAGCTCCAGAAAATTCTCGACCAGCCGGTCGCCCTTGTCGTGGGCATGGTAATTCTGCATCAGTTCGGGTGCCTTGTAGCGCCAGATCGTGCCGAGGGTTTCTTCAGTGGCCTCGGGGTGAAACTGGGTGGTATAACAATGATCGCCGTAATCAAGCACCGCAACCGGCACCTTGCTGCTGCGAGCGAGTAGCGTGCTACCGGTAGGAATATCGACGACATGTTCGCTGTTGGCGTAGTGGAAACAGTCCTGGTCGGCGATATCCTGCATCAGTGGCGAAGTCTTGCCGGCCTCGGTCAGCGACACCGGGAAGGTACCCGCAAATGGCCCGTCCTCGTAACGGGTAACGGCGGCGCCCTCGAGATGGGCAATCAACTGGTGCGATCCACAAATGCCGAGGATCGGAAGGCGGTGCGCACGCATCACGGGCAGCCAGGCGCGCACTACCTGTTGCCAGGCAGTATCATCATGAACAGAATTGTAACTGCCAGCCAGCACCAGGCCATCGGCCTCATCGGGGCCGGGTAGCCGCGCTCCGAGGCAAGCGTTACAGGCTTCTAGCGTTATGCCCGGCACATGCGCATAACGTTTTACGAACCACAATCCTTCCTGGTCCCTGTCGTCGAAATGATCGTAAACCGAGGCATCGTAGCTGCCGGGCACGCCCATCATCTCGATAAAGAAGATTCGCGCGCCGGTTTTCGCGCTGGTATCACTCTAGCCCGTACTCGCGTTTACGCCGCGACGCCCAGGCGTTGATCATGCGGTCCGACATGATCGCGATGAAGGCGACGCAGACGCCGGCGATGATACCTCGCCCGGTGTCCGCCTTGGTCAGCGCGATATATACCTCCTGGCCGAGTTCCCGGGTACCGACCAGCGCGGTAATCACCAGCATCGACAACGCCATCATGATGGTCTGGTTGACGCCCAGCATGATGTGCGGCAACGCCATCGGAATCTGCACCTTGCGCAACAACTGGCCGCGGGTCATGCCGACCTGCCGCGCGGCTTCGATCAGGTCGCCGGCGATATTGCGGATACCGTGATCGGTATAGCGGATGATCGGCGTGATCGCGTAGGCGACCACCGCCAGCATCGCGGCAAAGTCGCCCACCCGAAACAACATCACCACCGGCATCAGGTAGACGAAACTGGGCAACGTCTGCAAGGTATCGATGATAACGCTGACCAAGCGGTGCACGCGCTCGTTACGCGCCGCCAGGATGCCGATCGGGATGCCGATCAGGCAGGCGATGATGACCGACAGGCCGCACAGGTAAAGCGTGACCATCGCCTTGGCCCACAATCCGACCACGGCAATGAAAGTGGTCATGCTCGCCGTCAACAGGCCGAGACGCCAGCCACCGAGCTGCCAGCCGCCGAGACCCACCATCGCCACCACCGCAATCCACGGCAGCGACAGCAGGAAGCGCTTGAAAGGCACCATGATATTGAGCAGCAGGAAGTTCTTGAAACTCTCCAGCGCGTCGAAGTAATTGACGTTGATATAACGTACCAGGTCGCCCCAGAATGATCCGGTCGTAATCTGCCAGCTTTCGGGGTAGGTGCTAAGCGCAGGCAGGTAAATACCGAGCAGCCAGGTTACGCTGACGACGATGACGAACAGGATCGCGTGTGGGTGACGCTGCCACAGGCTTCGCTGCATTCTGCTGTGCATTGGCGGCGGGCGATTGGCATAAGCCTGGCTCAGGCGATCGAGCGCGATCGCTAGCAGGGTAATCGCCACGCCGGCCTCGACGCCCTCGCCGATTCTGAGGCGCCTGAGTGCGGTCAGCACGTCGTAGCCGAGCCCGCCGGCGCCGATCATTGAGGCGATGATAACCATATTTAACGACAGCATGACCACCTGGTTGACGCCGACCATCAACGAGTGTTTGGCGGACGGCAACAACACCTTCCACAACAACTGGCGTTTCGAGCAGCCAGCCATCGAACCGGCTTCGACGATTTCGGTGGTAATATGTTCCAACGCCAGTAGCGTCACCCGCACCATCGGCGGCATCGCGTAGATGATGGTCGCGATCATCGCCGATACCGGGCTGAAACCGAACAACAGCAGCACCGGCACCAGGTAGGCAAAAACCGGCACGGTCTGCATCAGGTCGAGAATCGGCACCAGTACCATGCGAAAACGGTGCGACCGGTGACCGAAAATACCGAGCAGCACGCCACCGACGACACCAACCGGCACCGCGATGATGATCGAGCTGAGCGTCACCATCGCGCTGTCCCATTGCCCGAACACCACCAGGTAACCGAAACAGCCACCGACCAGCAACGCCAGTTTCCAGTCGCGCACGTAGTGCCCGAACAGCATGACACCGGCGACCAGCGCCACCCACGAAATCCGCGGGAAAACCTGCACCGCGTCGCTGCCGACTCCACTTAGAAAGCCAGTCGATAACAGGCTTTTGACCAGTGTGTAAGGCTGTTCGACCAGCAACGCAATCCAGCGGGTGAATTCCTTGAAGGTAAACAGGCCCAGATCGAAGCTGTTGATCAACCATTTCATGAAACCCGTAATCCAGCCGGCCAGTGGAATTTGCCACGCGCGCGGGTACTTGAATGCCCACGGCAACGACTCCTTCGACAGCATCAGCAGGATGGTCACCCCGATCATCAGACCCCAGAACACAACCCAGCGGTTCAACGTCAACGACGCCGGCGGGGCCACTTGGATCGACGCGTGACTCATTCCTTTTGTGGCGGCGACGATAACAACTCGACGACGGCATCGCGCGGCAAGGCACCGACGGTGTTGCCGGCGTCGTCATGTACCGCAAAAACTGCGCCGCGGTCTGCGTTCAGAATCGCATCGAGCTGGGTTTCGATCGAGACATTCGCCAACACCGTGCCGGCAAAACTGTCGCCATCTACGTCGCGCATGATCGCGCCCGCGCTCAACACCTTGGCGCGCGGAATCCCCCGGGTAAATTCTTCGACGTAGTCGGTGGCGGGATTGAGCACCAGCTGCTCTGGCGTACCGATCTGGATGATGGCGCCGTCTTTCATGATCGCGATGCGGTCGGCGAGCCGGATTGCCTCGTCGAAATCGTGCGTGATGAAGACGATAGTTTTATGCAGCACGTTTTGCAGGCGCATGAACTCGTCCTGCATTTCGCGGCGAATCAACGGATCGAGCGCGGAGAAAGGTTCATCGAGGAACCAGATGTCAGGCTCGGCCGCGAGCGAACGCGCGATGCCGACACGCTGTTGTTGCCCGCCCGATAACTCCCGCGGGTAATACTGTTCGCGCCCTTCCAGTCCCACCAACTTGACGATTTCGAGCGCGCGTTGTTCGCGCTCCACCCTGGCCATACCCTGAACTTCGAGCGGCAACGCAACGTTACCGAGTACGGTGCGGTTGGGCAGCAATGCGAAGTGCTGAAACACCATGCCCATCTTATGCCGGCGCATATCGATCAATTCCGCCTCGCCGACTTTCATCAGGTCCTCGGATTCGAAGTAGATTTCCCCGGTGCTGGGCTCGATCAATCGCGTCATGCAACGCAGCAGCGTCGATTTGCCCGAACCGGACAAGCCCATGATGACGAAGGTTTCACCCTCGAATACGTCGAAACTGGCATCGCGTACCGCGCCGATATAGCCGCCATCGTCGAACGCAGCCTCGTCGACGCTGCCATCGGTGGCAATTAACGACGCAACGTCGGTGCCAAAAACCTTCCACACATGTTTGCAGCTTATCTTGACCGAGGGTTCGGTCGCATGCGGGCGATCGCCTGCTGGCAGGTCGGACATTAACACCTCACCCGGAACAACCGGGAATCGTCATCATAACAAAGCCAGGGCGGGCCGCGGTAATGCCCGCGGCCCACCTTTGACTGATTGCCGATTTATTTAATCCAGGCCTTCCAGGTGGATTCGTTGTCGCGCATCCACTTGGCAACGGTATCGTCAACCGACTTGCCTTCGAGGTCCACCTCGACGATCATCTGGCTCATCTGGGCATTGTCGATCTTGAAATTACGCACCGCCTTGTAAGCGCCCGGCCATTTCTTCTCGCCGTCTTTCCAGCCGACCTTCTTGATCCAGCCAAAAGGCTTGCCACAATCGTAGGCCATGCTCTTGTTCATGCCCCAGCTCACATCCTCGTAGCAGGCATCGGTGTACTCGGGAAACTCGACCCATTCACCCTGGTACTTGGCCACCGCCCAGTGTGGTGCATAAACCCACAGCAATATTGGCGCCTTGCGTTGAATCGCCGATTCGAGCTCGGAGAACAACGCCGCATCGGTGCCAGCATGTACGACTTCGTAGTCGAGATCGAGGGCTTCGACGCGCTCGTCATCGAACCCGGCCCAGGTGACCGGCCCGCCGAGATAACGTCCCTTCGGGGAGGTTTCAGCAGTCGAGAAAGCTTCCGCGCATTTGTTTAGCGCCTTCCAGTCGGGTAGCCCGGGGCAGCGGTCTTTCATGTACATCGGGTACCACCACTCCTCCTTGGCATCCATTCCGGTTTCGCCGAGATCGACGGTCTTGCCGGTTGCGAGCGATGCATCCATCGCCTGCTTGCCGGTGGTCTCCCACATTTCCATCGCGACGTGTAAATCGCCGGACTCGAGACCGGCGAACTGCGCGATGTAATCGGCCTGGACATACTCGATGTTATAACCGGCCTTTTTCAACACCTCGCCCATCAGTGTCGTGGTCAGGTACTGCCCGGTCCAGTCGTGCAGGGTCAGTTTGATCGGATCTTTCGACTCAACGGCGCCGGCCGGCAGGGCCAGGGCCGCGAAAACAGCAAACAGCAGGACTTTCAGTGGTACGTAGCTGGATTTCTTGTTCATAGTTATATCCTCTTTGGTTGGTCGCATTTCGAAGCTGCGATTGGTGTGCTACTCAATCTTTTTCGCAAATTTCCCCGGACATGTCAATTCGGCGCCCGGAATGCCGAGTGCGCTCTCAGGCCTGCATGCCGACTGCCCCAACGTGCCGGGCGAACCCGGGGTCCGACATCAACGCCTTGCAGCGCTCGAAGCGCCCGGTCGAATAAGCCCAGAAATCCTCGGCCGGGTTGCCATCGCTATGCTGGATCAATCCCCACAGCGTCCACAACAGATCGCACATGGCCTTGTAGATGATCATGCGGCCAAAATCGGCCTCGCTCGGCTCGCCAGCGTAATAGGCCTGGATCAATTCGATATCCTGTTGCGGCGTAAAAGCCGCTTCCACCGACAGGTCGCCGAGGTCCCACAGCGGATCGTTCATGCCGGAATACTCCCAGTCGACAATCCACATGCGTTCGCCCGAATCGAGCAGGTTTTCGCAAAGCGGATCGCAGTGACAGGGCGCCAGCGCCACGGGATTGCGGTTCAACGCCTCACGCACCGGTTGCGCCGCGTCGACAACGTCGGCATAACCCGCGGGCAGTTCCGCCTTGCGCTGATCGAGGATCTTGAGGTAATCGTCGATCATCGCAAACAACTCGAAGCGAAACTCGAAGGCTTCGGGCCAGTCGTGCATCTTTTTGAACGCCCGGCCCGCGCGTGCAGCCGCACCGTCGCGCCTGGCGAACTCTTGTGGCGTCATCGTGACGATGCCGTCAATGTGCCGGCTCAACATGATCCCGCTGTCGCTATCGGCGTGAATGACTTCGGCCGAAACACCTGCACGCGCGGCGACCTGGGCGTTGTGAGCTTCCACTACGCGGTCGATATATTCCTCGGTGCCTTTACCCGGAATCCGCAATACGTAGCGATCCGCACCGGTATCGATGCGATACACCAGGTTGGTTAATCCACCCAGCCTTTCCGTGCTATAAGCGTCTGCCGCCAGATCCTCGAAACCCGGGATGCCGGTTAATACGCTGTGCACCTGGCCAGAATTGTCGTTCATGCTCGTGCCTCCTGATTTTTATTGTTGAACTGTCTACTTCACTGCGGTAAAAAAGCCCCAGCGTTGATCGCCCGTCTTTGAGCGTTTGATTTTTTGCTGCCAGCTATCTAGCAACTTCTCGCGTACCGACGCCTCCATCCCGGCTTCGGCGATGCGCGCCGTCTCGGCCTGCAATAATTCGGTGAAACGCGCGCTGATATCCTCACCGGTCACACTTGTGAAACCAGCGTTTTCGATTAGCCCTGCATAGGCTTCCGGGGTGTGTAAGTCGTACTCGCGCTCGCGTACATAATCGGTGAATTCATCCGACCACGGTTTGGGGCCGCAACAATAATCGGTGAACAGCAACCGCCCGCCGGTGCGTAACGCGGCATGTAAAACCGAAAACAGACGGGATTTATCGTGGATGTGCAAAAACACGTCGCGACTGTAAATCGCGTCGTAAAAGCCGTCACAATCGAGTTGCAGGCAATCCTTCCATTCGAGATTAACCTGCCCGGCCAATCCGTAGGCGGTCAGTTTGCGGTTGGCCATTTCCAGCATGTTTTTCGACAGGTCGATACCATCGACCTTCAGGTCGAACTCGCGCGCCATGACGAACGCGCTGCCACCGAGCCCGCAACCGACATCGAGCACCCGTGATCCCGGCGCAAGCGCCAGGCGCGCTATCATTTCCTGGGCCAGGGCTTTGCCGCCCGGGCTGACGAAATCCTCGCCGTAGACAAGCTCGTACTGCAATATCGATTCGGGTTGATATTGCACCGAGTCGAGAAAGTCCTGGGTTACCTCGTTTGAGTTCGCCATCCCGTACCTTATATTGATATTGAATTTAAGGTCTTTTGTTTTCTAAACCGAAATCGATGGTTATTTACATACAGTATATCTGTTTCCGAATCGCCAGTTACAGGCCAGCCTGTAACTGACGTGCCGGGTCCAGCGCCCGACCATACCTGCGGATCTCGAAATGCACGTGATAGCCGCTCGCGTTGCCGGAATTGCCGACCGTTGCGATCGTCATTCCCTGTTGAACACGCTGGCCTTTTTGCACCATATTTCGTTGATTGTGCGCGTACGCGGTTTCAATGCCGGCGCCATGATCGATGACAATCATGTGGCCATAGCCGCGATTATACCCCGAGAATTTTACCCTGCCCGCGGCAGCCGCACGAATCGGTGTTCCGCGTGGCGCACGCAGGTCAATACCGGCATGCAAACGTCCCCGGCGGCGACCAAATGGCGACGAAACATCTAGCCGTGCCAGCGGCCAGATTAAATCGGAGCGTCCCAACCGGTTGCCAGCCTTCGATTGATCCACCTCCGGCCTCTCGAGTTGGGCGTAATCGCTGTGCGGAGAACTGTCAGGTATTACAAGTCGCTTGCCAGGCTCTATATATAACGGATTAATCCACGGATTGGCGTGGCGCAACTGCCCAGGGGTGACTTCGAGCGCGAAGGCGATGGAATAGATGTTGTCATCCGGCTTTACGATATAGTAATTTCGCGGCGACTGGTCGGTATATGGCTGAAACGGGGCGCAGCCGAAAACCATGATAATAGTTAATAATAAAAACGGAAATTTCAGCATAACTTACAGATCGACCATGATGCAGGAACGAGGGTAATCCGATCGTCCCGATTATAGTTGAACATTCACTTAATCCGTTGAAATCGAGGGGCAGTGTACTTAATTTTTGGAGAAACTGGGACAGATCTATTTATGAATCTATTTACAGGGTCGGAACCATGGAATGACGGGGAACATTAAGCAGTCATTGATTGGCTTCACGCAGGGCGGTGATTCTTTCTTCCAGTGGCGGATGGCTCATGAACAATTTCTTGACGCCAGTTCCCAGGCCACCAGAAATACCAAAGGCCGCAAATTCACCCGGCAGGTCTTTTGGCTCTTTACCGCGCTGCAACGCCTGCAGCGCCGCAATCATTTTTGTACGCCCCGCCAGGGATGCGCCACCGGCATCGGCGCGAAATTCACGCCGGCGTGAAAACCACATCACGATCACCGAGGCAATGATCGACAGAAAGATCTGCGCGACGATGGAGGTAATGAAATAGGCAGGCCCATAGCCCCGCGCGGTCTTGAACACCACGCGATCAACCACGTGACCGATCACTCTGGAGAGGAAGATAACAAAAGTATTGATGACGCCCTGGATCAATCCCATCGTAACCATGTCACCGTTACTGACATGGGTAATTTCATGACCGAGTACCGCCTCTACTTCGTCATCATCCATGTTTTGCAGTAAACCCGAACTGACTGCCACCAGTGCATTGTTGCGGCTCATGCCGGTCGCGAAAGCATTGGGTTGCGGAGAATTAAAGATGCCGACTTCCGGCATGCCTATCCCCGCCTGCTTCGCCTGGTGTTTAACCGTGCTGACCAACCACTGCTCGGCCTGGTTGGCCGGTTGCTCAATAATCCTTACACCCATGGATCGTTTCGCCAGGAACTTGGACATCGCCAGTGAAATAAAAGAACCGCCAAAACCGATCACTGCAGACATCACCAGCAAAGCCTGCAGATTCAGGTCGACGCCATTCTCTGCGAGGATGCCTTCGAATCCAAATACCTTGAATACGATGCTGATCAGCACCAGTATGGCGGCGTTGGTGGCCAAAAAGAGCGCAATTCGAGTCATAACAGGATGCCTTTCAGGGTTTGCTTAACGGATTGTGAGCTTGTCATGATACATCAATTATATTTGATGTTGATATTGGAACAGTCGCTCTACTCGGTGAGAATCTGGGACAGATCTATTTATGAATCTATTTATGATACGGCAGCATTGATTTAAACTTGATTAAGCCAAAATTAACTGCAACAGGAGTTTGCAATGCCAAGGATTGGCAGGGTGGTGGCACCCAATATGCCACATCACGTAGTTCAGCGCGGTCACAATAGAAATGCCGTTTTCGTCGATGACGGCAATTACTCCTACTCAAATAAATCTGTCCCAGTTTTTGCAGTTTTTCCGGTGATTTTGACAAAAATTCGGATAATTTTATACCGAGGGGTTTACAATTCGATCCTGATACACTATATTTGCAACCGTTCGGTTTTAAATTAACTCAAAAATTGAAAGATTAATGGTAAAAACACTCACAGGCAGGCCGGTCGGCAGACCACGCGAATTCGACGAGGAACAAGTCCTCGCCGCCGCGATGGATGCATTCTGGCGCAAAGGTTACGAGGCCACGTCGCTGGTCGATCTGACCGAGGCTACCGGCTTGAACAAGGCCAGCCTGTACCGCGTGTTCGGCGACAAGCATCAACTGTTCAAGACCACGCTCAAGCATTACGCGGAAATGGAGTTTCGTGAAGTCACTTCGGTAATCCGCGAGGATGCCTCGCCGCTCGAAAATATTCGCGCGATCGTGAGAAAGATTACCACCGACTTTGCGCACGAGAAGGGCTGCATGATCACCAACTCGATGGTCGAGCTCGCACCGCACGATGCCGAGATCGGCCAGATGCTGCAGGAATTCGGCGAAAAGCGGGTGCAGGCACTGACTGGTGTCATCACCATGGCGCAACAGGCCGGAGAAATCAGGCCGGAGCTGGTGCCGCTGGAACTTGCCGCTTCGCTGATGATTACCCTTGCGGGATCCGCGGCGATGGTGAAGGGGTTCATGGAAGAGCCACAAATCATCAAGAATCTCGAAAATTTGATCGATTCCTGGACCTGAGTTTTTTTGCCTAATTTTAAACCGATTGGTTACATATTAAACAACTGGAGATAAGAAAATGAGTAATTATTTCAAGGCGATAGACCACTTCGCTGCCACCCTGGCCCGCCGGGTCATCGCACGCCGCTGGCTGGTGTTGTTGCTGTCGCTCGTGCTCGCACTGGGCGCCGGCTTCGGTGCCAGCAAGCTCGAGTTCTCGACCAACTACCGCGTATTCTTCTCGGACTCCAACCCCGAGCTGCAGGCGTTTGAAAACCTGCAGGACACCTACACCAAGAACGACAACTTCCTGTTCGTATTCGAACCGGCCGATGAGCAAGCTTTCTCGAAGCAGACGCTTGAAGCAGTTGAGCTTCTGACCGCGGAAGCCTGGAAGATCCCGTTCGCGATCCGCGTCGACTCAATCAGTAACTTCCAGCACACCTACGCGACCGAGGATGACCTCATCGTCGAAGACCTGGTCAAAAACGCACAATCCCGCGAGGCTAACTTTCTCGCCGAGCGTGAAGCCGTCGCCCTCGCCGAACCGCTGCTGCGCGACCAACTCTTAACCCCGAATGCCGCCGTCACCGCGATCAACGTCGTGCTGCAATACCCGGAAAAGGACTTGATGGAAGTGCCGCAGGCGGTCAACTTCGCTCGCGACCTGGCAAACCAGATCGAAGCCGAATACCCGGCCATCGAGGTGCACCTGACCGGTGTTTCGATGCTCAACAACGCGTTCGCCGAAACCGGCATGAGTGATGGTGCAACCCTGATGCCGCTGATGTTCCTCGTTATCTTCGTACTCACCTGGCTCATCATCCGCTCGTTTTCAGCCACTTTCGCCACGCTCGTCATCATCGGGCTGTCGTCGATGATCGGCATGGGCATCGCCGGTTACTTCGGCGTGAAACTCACCCCGATCTCAATGTCAGCACCGATCGTCATCCTGACGCTCGCGGTTGCCGATTCGATCCACATCCTGTTGTCATTACGCAACCTGATGCGCGAAGGCATGGAAAAGCGTGAAGCCATCGTCGAAGCGGTGCGGGTCAACTTTCTGCCGGTCAGCATTACCTCGGTCACTACGATCGTCGGCTTCCTCGCGCTCAACTTCTCGGATTCCCCGCCTTACTGGCACCTCGGTAACATCACCGCGGTCGGCATCGCGGCAGCGTGGCTCTACTCGATTACGCTGTTGCCGGCGCTGCTCTCGATCCTGCCATACCGCGTCAAGCAAACCGAAGGCGCCGCGTGGTCGCAGCGCGCGATGGACAAATTCGCCGATGTCGTTATCGGTAACTACAAGCGCCTGCTGCTCGGCGTAGGCATCGGCACGCTCGCGTTAATCTCGTTTATACCGACGCTCGTGTTCGACGACCAGTGGGTCCAGTATTTCGACGAAAGCATCGAGTTCCGCCGCGATTCCGACAAGGCGCTGGATCATTTCGGGCTTTACCCGATCGAATACTCGGTGCCGTCGACCGGCCCTGGCGGCGTCAGCGAACCGGAATATCTCGAAAACCTCGAGCAATTCACCGAATACCTGAAACAGCAGCCGCACGTCACCCACGTCTATTCACTGTCCGACATCATGAAGCGGCTCAACCGCAACATGCACGGCGACGAGCCGGCCTGGCACCGCACTCCGGACGATCGTGAACTCTCGGCGCAATACCTGTTGTTGTACGAGCTGTCGCTGCCTTACGGATTAGATCTCAACGACCGCATCAACATCGACAAGTCCGCGACGCGCGTTACCGCAACCCTGGAGCAATCCACGACCGCGCAAACCAAGGCGTTCTTCAACGATGTCGCCGCATGGCAGCAGGCGAACTGGCCCGCGTACATGCACGCCGAGCCGACCAGCGCCGCGGTCATGTTCACCTACATCAGCGAGCGCAACATGGAAAACATGGTCACCGGCACGATCGTCGCGATTCTCGCCATCGCCCTGATCATGATGTTCGCATTGCAAAGCGTGAAACTGGGCCTGTTGAGCCTGGTGCCAAACGGCCTGCCGATCCTGACCACCTTCGGCGCCTGGGCACTCCTGGTCGGCACCGTCGGCTTCTCGGTCGCGACCGTGGCATCGATCTCGCTCGGCATCATCGTCGATGACACCGTGCACTTCCTGTCGAAGTACGTGCGCGCCAGGAACGAACGTGGGCTGAGTATCGAGGATTCGATCCGCTACGCGTTTCACAACGTCGGCATCGCGATCGTGGTCAACACCATCATCTTAAGCGCCGGCTTCTTCGTCATGACCACCTCGGCCTTCAAGATGAACGTCGATCTCGGCCTGATGACCATGCTTTCCATCGGCTTTGCGCTGATCCTCGACTTCCTGCTGCTGCCCGCCCTGCTGTTGCTCGGCAAGCGCAAGCCGGAAACATCGAATGCACCCGAAGCCATACTGCCAGCACCATCGGCAGCTGCTTCTAACTAAATCGAAACCCGCTACCTGAAAACGGAGACAACATTATGAAACACAAGATCATGAAAACTTATCGTAACGTCATCGGCGCCCTGTTGGTGCCAGCATTGCGACTCTACGGATGCGACACACACGACCTTTCAATAACCACCTGGGAAAAGCCACCGGCCGGTTCGGTAGCACCCCTTTATTAACCTCAATTTAGGAGAACAAAACATGAACCCAAAGATCAACACATCGTTCGCCATCGCCCTGGCCTTCGGCATCGTGTTTGCCGCACCCGTCGCGGCTAACACGCCCGCAGAGAAAGGCTTCGAAGTCGCGGCCCGTTCGGACCGCACCGACTTAGGCTTCGGCGACAGCCGGGTCGAGTTGCAGATGATCCTGCAAAACGCGGCCGGCCAGCAATCCACGCGCTCGCTTAAGATCGCGACGCTGGAAAAACCCGACGAGAGCGTCGGCGACAAGAGCCTGGTGCTGTTCGACACCCCGCGTGACATCGAAGGCACCGCGCTGTTGTCGCACGCCAAGATCCTCGACCCCGACGATCAATGGCTTTACCTGCCGGCGCTGAAACGCGTCAAGCGCATCGCCTCGAGCAACAAGTCAGGCCCGTTCGTCGGCTCCGAGTTCGCGTTCGAGGACTTCACCTCAATCGAGCTCAACAAGTTCGATTACAAGTACCTCGGTACCGAAACCTATGGCGAGTTCCAGACCGACGTGCTCGAGCGCCAGCCGCGCTATGAGAATTCCGGTTACAGCAAGCAGATCTCGTGGGTAGACCAGGACGTGTTCCAACTTCGCAAGGTCGAGTTCTACGACCGCCGCGGCGACCTGCTGAAAGTACTCAAGCTCGAAGACTACCGCCAGTACGACAACGGTGTGTGGCGCGCACACAAGCTCATCATGGAAAACGTGCAGACCAACAAAAAGACCGACCTGGTCTACCAGGACTACGCGTTCAACGTCGGCATCTCGGACAAGGACTTCGTCAAGGGCCGCCTAAGCCGTTTACGTTAAACCTCTAACCGTCATCCCCGCGAAAGCGGGGATCTCCAAAAGGCTGACAAAACCACAACCAAACCCAATGAACACAAACTTCCTCAAGTCCCTCGCGACTATTCCCCTCCTGCTCTCGGCGCTAGTCGCCGAGACAGGGCGGGCTTCCTGGGATGTTTCATCCAACATCGACCTGACCACGCGTATCTTCACCGAAGACACCCGCTGGCAAGGCCAGGACGACACGACAACGCAACTGTCAATCGCCGGCACCGTTGAAGCACGATACCGCGGCGAAGCATCACGCGCCTCGATCATCCCCTACCTGCGTTACGACGAAACCGACGACGAACGCTCTCTTGCCGACCTGAAAGAAGCCTACTGGGCCAAAGAGGGAGAAGCTTTCGAACTGCTGATCGGCTTCAACACCGTGTTCTGGGGCGTCACCGAATCCGTACACCTGGTCGACATCATCAACCAGACCGACGCCGTCGCTGACATCGACGGTGAAGACAAGCTCGGCCAGCCAATGATCAACCTTGAACTACAACGCGACTGGGGCCTGGTCAGCGCCTACGTAATGCCATACTTCCGCGAAAGAACATTCGCCGGAAAAGACGGCCGCCTACGCATACCGTTACCAGTCGACACAGACAACCCGCAATACGAATCGTCCGACGAAGAAAACCACGTCGACCTCGCGCTGCGCTACAGTCACTACTTCGGCAGTATAGACATCGGCCTGAGCGCCTTCAGCGGGACTAGTCGTGAAGCAAGACTGTTGCCGAACGCTGACGGCAGCGAACTCATCCCGTTCTACGACCAGATCGACCAACTCGGCCTCGACCTGCAATACACCGGCGACGCCTGGCTGTGGAAGCTGGAGGCCATCGCCCGCGAAACCCAAAACGATTCATTCAATGCCGTGGTGGGTGGCTTCGAATATACCTTTTACCAGGTGGCCGATTCGGCCGCTGACGTCGGCGTCCTGCTCGAATTCCAATACGACGGCCGCGACGACGAAGAGCCCGTAACGCTCGCCGACAACGACCTGTTCGCCGGCATTCGCCTGGCATTCAACGACACCCAGGACACCGCAGTGCTCGCCGGAGTGGGGTATGACCTTGACACCTCAGAGACCTACATCAACATCGAGGCCGACCGTCGCCTAGGCGACGATTATGTGTTGGAACTGCGGGCGCGCTTATTTACCAATGCTGAACCTGCCGATACAAGCTACGCGATCGAAAATGACGATTATCTACAGTTGCAGTTGAGTCGGTATTTTTAGTTTGAGTAAAACTTGAACAATGGTGCCCAGGGGCGGAAGCGAACCACCGACACCATGATTTTCAAAACAAGCAGTAACTTATATTTCTTTATTCTTCAAAAACTTAATAGGGCGTCCGTTATTGTGGAAGCAGACTTTAATATGTGCCTAATTATTAACTTTCATTTTTCTGAAAACTCAATTCCAATTCGCAATTCCCCCTCAAACCAGCTGTCAATATCCAAAATCCCTGATTTTTCCGTTACATAAAATCCATCCTGTGCTTTGGGCTCCACGCGCTTAAGCTGCATTTCAGCATTCGAATAATGCACCGTCAGGCTTACGTGGTAAGGATAATAGCCATCTAAGAATTTGCGATGGTAGGGCCCGTTTTGCATGCCATAGGTCTTATCCGATAAACGCTGCAATATTCTCACCTCCGCCTGCACGCACAATTCCGCACCTTTTTCTACGTCTTCCAGCTCAACCCAGTGCGGTTTAACACGGATTTGTGCAATTTGTTCTGCCCTGGTTACTTCAAGATTTTTCATTTCACGATAGGCATACATCACATCAGTTCTGCCCACTACATCCAGGTGCCGGTAACATTGCTGCAATTTTACCCAGCCGGTTTGCATGCTTTCTGCTGTTATCCATAGATGCGTATCGGAATGTAATATCGATGGGTCATGGATGGGGGCGATAAAATTCAACTGGCCTTCATTCAATTGCAAGGCTTTCGATTCACTGTCGTCATCCAGCCAGCTTTCGTCCAGGGGAGTTTCTGCTGCTACAAGCATTACTGGAAGCAGCAGACCACATATGGTTACAGCTATAGCGCGAAAATGGGTAGTGAGCTTCATACTTGATCCCGATAAACCAGTGTTTGCCGACACCGTCAATATTCTACTTCCCGTCCTCAAAATAAGGTACCAGGACCCGGAACCCGAATAGCAGGCCGGGAATAATGAAAAGTCTGCGCTTGGCTTATTTAATAGCCAAATTTTGGTGCCTGTGCGCATTAATCCGGGGGCGCAATACTAATTAGCGGACCGGAGAAGTGATTAGTAAGTATTCGACACCACAATATCCCGGTTTATCCGCGGCCGAATTGCGCCCGATCAATTCGAGGATGCTGCTTCGGTGGCAACATAAAAACTGGCATAGATTTAAAATGCTCTATTCTGCGTCTTTTCTGTTGAAACAGAGACGCTGTTGCAATGCAGCGAGTGGGTACCTGAAAGCATGGAATTTAAAGAACTAATTTCGATAGCGGGTTACGGAATAGAGACCATCGGCGTTCTGGTGATCATCGTGGGCTCTGTGGTGTCATCGTTTCGCTTCTTGTCGAATTTTCGCAAAGAGCCCGAAGGCTTTGCCTATGGCGTTTTTCGGCGCCAGCTCGGGCGCTCGATTATCCTCGGCCTGGAATTTCTCATTGCCGGGGACATCATTCGCACGGTGATCGTCGCCGACACCTTGACCAACGTAATGATACTGGGGCTAATCATCCTGATCAGAACTTTCCTCAGCTTTACCCTGCATTTCGAAGTGGAGGGACGATGGCCATGGGAGACGGCCAAACAAACCGAAAAAGGTTAGGAAAAATCTAAATCGCGTGGAGTGAAATTAAAAAATTATGGGCAGACCAATTGGCTGTCGCCCTGGTAAATGCTAGCATTCGCTCTCCGTTTTAGCCGGCTATTTCAGACCTTCATTCGACAAAACATGCGAGCCGTGATTTACACCCGTTATGGCGGGCCCGAGGTGCTCAACCTCGGCGAGGTAGCACAGCCCGAGCCGGGCGATAACGAAGTGCTGATCGAAACGTGCGCCGCCGAAGTCACCAAGGCGGACACCGAGCTGCGTCGTTTCAAGTTCCCGGTCAAGTGGTTCTGGCTGCCATTAAGGCTCGCCATGGGAATGCGTAAACCCAGGCGACCCATCCTGGGCGGATATTTCTCGGGCGTGGTTACAGCCGTCGGCAAAGACGTCCACCGGTTCAAACCGGGCGACGCGATTTTCGGCACCACCAATCTCCGCTTCGGCGCCTACGGCGAATACCTGTGCTTGCCCGAAGACTTCACCCTCGAGGAAAAACCGCACAATATCAGTTTCGAGCAAGCCGCGGCGGTGCCACTCGGCGCCTTGAACGCCATTCATTTCATGCGCAAGGCCCGGCTGCAACCGGGCGAAAGCATCCTGATCAACGGTGCCGGCGGCAGCATCGGCACATTTGCGGTGCAGATCGCAAAACACATGGGCGCCGAGGTTACCGTCGTCGACCATGCCATCAAGGCCGACATGTTGAGCAGGATCGGTGCCGATCATTTCATCGACTATACGCGTGAGGATTTCACCCGCACAGACCAGACCTACGACGTTATTTTCGACATGGTGGCCAAAAGCTCCTATTCAGGTTGCGTCAGCCGCCTGAAGCCAAAAGGCCGCTATTTGCTCGGCAATCCGAGGGTATCGGACATGTTGCGCTCGCTATGGACGCCGCGATTCTCGGACAAGCAGGTTTACTTCGAATTCGCCGGTGAAAAACAGCAGGAGCTGCACGAGCTCGGGCAAATGTTGAAAGCCGGCGACATCACCCCGGTGATCGACCGGGTTTATCCCCTGGAACAGATTGCCGAAGCGCACCGGCGCGTCGAAACCGAGGAAAGACTGGGAATTGTCGTCGTTAGCCTGGCCAGGCAGCCGTCACCCGTTACCTGACCTGGTCTGTTTGAATTAAGAATTAAGTTAACTGTCACCTTAATTCATGAAAGCTTTGTGCAATTTGCGCTTATCGCTCACATTTTTAACAGCTCGATGGCCGGGCCGTGTAGCGCCGAGTCGCCGACGAACAGGGTACGGCCCTGGTGTTCGAGGGTGAGCGGCTGGCCGCTCCAGTCGGTAGCCGTGCCGCCCGCGGCTTCGATGATCGCGACCGGCGCCGCGAAATCGAACGGGTCCAGCCCGGTATCGATGACGATATCCAGCTTACCCGATGCGACCATGGCAAACCCGTAGCTGCCGGCGCCGCAGATACTGAATGGCCCGGTGCCGGCGAGCGCCGATGAAACTTTATATTCCTCGGCGCTGCAGCGTTCCGGCTCATTGCGCCCGACCATCGCGTCGCCGAGCCTGGCGCATTGCGAAACCGTCACCGCGCGGTCATTCCATCTCGTCGGGTAACCCCTCCCCCCTGTCCAGCGGTCCCGGGTGGCGGGAAAATCCATCACCCCGAGCACGAACTGACCGGCTTCGGCCAGGCCGATCAGGGTGCTGTAAAGCGGAATGCCGGTGGCGTACTGTCGGGTGCCATCGATCGGATCGATCACCCAGACGCGTTGGGAATCGACGTTGTGATTCGGGAATTCCTCGCCGAAAACGCCATGCTGCGGATAGCGAGCCTCGATATGCTCCCGCAGCCGCTGTTCCACCTGCCGGTCCACCGGTGTCACCGGTGAGCCATCCTCTTTGATCACGTGATTCACGTCGAGGATCGAGTGCGAGAGTATGATCTCGCGACTCAGCTCGGCCAGTTCGTTGGCAAATTTCACCATCTCGTCATTATCTTTCATGCTTATCTACCTGAAAACAAACCGGGCGCTGCCGGTTAGTGGCTCAAAATTTGCTGCAGAAACAATCGGGTTCGATCACTCTTCGGGCTATCGAAGAAGGTCGCGGGCGGCCCGGTTTCGACGATTTCACCCTGGTCCATAAACACCACCTTATCGGCAACGGAACGCGCAAACCCCATTTCATGAGTCACACAGATCATGGTCATACCTTCTTTGGCCAGATCGATCATGACGTCCAGAACTTCGGAAATCATTTCAGGATCAAGCGCCGAGGTCGGCTCGTCGAACAATATGACCTCCGGATTCATGCACAGCGCACGAGCGATCGCAACCCGCTGCTGTTGCCCGCCGGAAAGCGCGCTCGGCCATTTTTCGGCCTGGTCCTGGATTTTCACGCGCGCCAGCATTTCCATTGCCAGCTCCCGGTTCTCGGTCTTCGAGGTCTTGCGCACCAGTTTCGGCGCCAGCATCAGGTTTTCGATGACGGTCAGGTGCGGAAACAGGTTGAAACTCTGGAATACCATTCCCACCTCGCGGCGAACCGCGTCGATATCTTTGACGTCGTCGGTCAATTCGTGGCCATTGATCAGAATTCTGCCACTACTGTGCGCTTCCAGACGGTTGATGCAGCGGATCAGGGTCGACTTGCCCGACCCGGAGGGTCCGCAGACCACAACTCGCTCACCCCTGGCCACCGTCAGGTTGACGGCTTTCAGCGCCTGGAAATCACCAAAGAACTTATCGACATTTTCCACCTGGACAATGACGTCTTGCTGGTTATCGCTCATTTCAGATCTCGCTTCTCACGTGTCGGCTCATGCGTTTTTCTATCCAGCCAAAGCTGCGCTGGATCATCCACGTCAGCACCAGGTAGATGACCATCAGCGACAGGAACACCTCATAGGGTGCGTAGGTCTCGGCGACGATGGTTCTGGCGATGCCCGTCATATCGAGCAGCGTAATGGTGCTTGCGAGCGCGGTGCTCTTCATCAGGCTGACGACGTCGTTGCTGTAGGCCGGCAGGCTCAAACGTATCGCGATCGGCGCGGTGATGTAGATAAATCGCTGCCGCGCGGAAAGCCCCAGCGCCGAAGCCGCCTCTTTCAGGCCACGGTCTACGCCGAGCACGCCGCCGCGAAAGATTTCTGAAACATAGGCGCCGGTGTTGAGCGACAGGGCCACGATCGCGCAACCAAAGGGCTCCCTCAGAATCGGCCATAAAATACTCTCGCGGACCAGCTCGAGTTGCGGCAGGCCGTAGTAGATGATGAATATCTGCACCAGGATGGGAGTGCCGCGAAAAATATAGATGTAAGCCATCGCGGGTGCGGCCAGAACCCAGCGGCCGCTGATTCGCATCAGAAGCAGGATAATGGCAAGCGCCGTGCCGAGGGCAAGCGACAGGAACAGCAACTGCAACGTCAGGCCGAGCCCCATCAACATCTGCGGAATGCTGTCGAGTATCAGTTCGAGATCAAAGATCATTTGGCGATCTCCAGGTGCCGGTTGGCATATTTCTCGCACAACATGACCGTCAGCGTGATGATCGTTGAAAAACCGAGGTAGATTGCGCCGACCACGAGATACAGGGTAAACGGTTTGGCGGTGTAGCCAATCGCCTGCTCGGCGACAAACAGGGTTTCTTCCAGGCCGATGATGGCGACCAGCGCGGTATCCTTGATCAGCGACAGCATGTGATTGCCGAAAGGCGGCAACGCCAACCGCCACATCGCCGGTATGCGCACGTAAATGAAAGTTTGCAGGTTCGACAGGCCGAGCGCGCGGGCTGCCTCGATCTGCCCCGAATCGACACCCAGGAAGGCACCACGAAAAGTTTCGGTCGCATAGGAACCGATGATCAGCGCGATGGCGAGTGAACCGGCCCAGAAGGGCGGGAAATCGACAAACTTGACGTCGGGATCGAAGACCTGGGCAAGCGCCGTCAGGGCGATCGCCGAACCGAAGTAAAACAGCAGTAAGACGAGTATCTCGGGTGTCCCGCGAAAGACAATCGTGTAGCCATTGGCAATCGCGTTAGCGACGCGGTTCTTCGAAAGCTTGGCGGCCGAACCGATCAAACCGAACAGGACCGTCAGGATCAGCGCGACAAAGAACAGTTTTACGACGACCAGCGAGCCCCAGAAAAAGTCGTCCCACCAACCGGTCAGAACCTCCACGGCATTTCACTCCACAGACTTCGCCAGACGTGACCACGGGTCACCCCGGGAGGATAAGTGAAACGGCAAGCGCCGCGGCGGGGCCGGGTGAGGCGCCCCGCCGCGGAAAGTAACGCAGGCGGAAACCTGCCTGCTCCAGCCATCCGCATTGATTAATGGATGGCGAAGGGGAAATACTTCAGCGCATAAGATTCCAGGTAGCCATTGTCGGTAAGCGTTTTTATGGCTTTATTCAAGCGCGCCTTCAACTCGTCATTACCCTTGCGCAGTCCAATTCCAACGCCAATACCGAAGTATTTTCTCTCGTCGATTTGCGGGCTAACAAATTCGAAACCGGCGCCGTCTTCTTTACTGAGAAAACGCAGGTGCGCTTTCATGGGATTGGTCATGATCATATCGGTGCGGCCGTTGACCAGGTCGAGATACAGCGATTCATTGGTGTCGTACAACACCACGTTAGCCTTGGGCAGTTCGTTCTTGAACCAGTCGGCATAAGTCGAAGCGCGCTCGACACCAACCTTGAGATCGGCAAAGTTTGCCGGGATTGGTTTGTCAGTGGAATCGAATAATTTAAGGCCGGCACTTTTCTTTCCGACCAGGCGGCCGACCGAAATGCGGTAGGTGTCGGAAAAATCCATTTTCTCCAGGCGTTTATCGGTAATCGACATGGACGCCACCACCAGATCGAACTTGTTCGCCAGCAGGGCCGGGATCATGCCGTCCCACTTCTGGCAGACAAATTCCAGGTCGGCGCCAATCAGTCCGGCGACACCGCGGGCGACGTCGACGTCATAGCCCATCAGATCGCCATTTTCATTCTTGAAATTAAACGGGGCATAGGTGCACTCCATGCCGACGCGCAGCTTCTCCGCCGATGCAGTGCCGATACCGATAAAGGTCATCAGGCAGACTACCGCGAACAGTGATTGTGTGATTTTCTTGATCATTGCTGTCCCTCCTCAGGATTTGCATTTTATAGATATATCGATCGTCCACGATGGCGCGACCAGGAAACCCCGCTAGTGACAGGCGATGCCGTGAACCAGCTTTCTCAGTAGTTTCAAAGTAGATCGGAGCAGTATATGCCCTTTGCCGGGGGTTGGCGAACCGCGGCTAGCCGGGCCATGCACGATTGAAACCTGGCAACGGAGATGCTGCACCGCCATCGCCAGGCCTCTCGCGGGCGTCTGACGAAAACCTGGCTCCAATCCGTTTGCGCGGTAAATCGCATCAATATCGCAAGCGTGGCGATTGAAGCGATGGTTACAATACCAGGGGACAGACCACAATTCTTTCGCACGAATAAAGGTTTCCGTCCCCTCTATCACTCGTTAAAAAAACCGGGAGAAAGTGCCTCTTTCCAACCACCGCATCAGTAGACCGTCGACCGAATCCTGCACCGCAATACCCATTCGCTCCGGCAGCGTTTTTTTCTCCACGTACTTGACCTCGAACACGTCCGCTGTCTCACAGGCATTGGCGATATATTCATCGCTGGTGATCAATGCATCGACCAGACCGCGGTCCAGCGCGCGCTGTCCGAACCAGTGTTCCCCGGTCGCGACTTTTTCAATATCGAGTTCGGGCCGGTGCTGTGCGACGAATTCCTTGAACAGCAAGTGAGTGTCCTCGATTTCCT
>Ga0224508_10000877_pt1 | contig 27799 bp, 21 predicted proteins | sample SF_Jan12_sed_USG_4_FD_170157 | JGI IMG/M metagenome (GOLD analysis project Ga0224508, IMG submission 170157) | Sediment microbial communities from San Francisco Bay, California, United States - SF_Jan12_sed_USGS_21 | ecosystem: Environmental > Aquatic > Marine > Sediment | place: USA... | reverse complement strand
CGTCGCCCGCGATGGCCGGGGCACGCCGAGCGTCGTAGCATCGGCGGTCCATGGACGATCTCACGGTGTTCACCGCGGCCCGGATTCACACGATGGACCCGGGGCGACCAACCGGTGAGGCGGTGGCGGTCGCCGATGGTCGGATCGTGTCGGTCGGCACGATCGAGTCGATGGCGCCCTGGCTACGACGGCACGCCCACACGATCGACGACCGATACGAAAACAAGGTGATCCTCCCGGGCTTCATCGATCCCCATACCCATCTTCGGCTCTCGGGCACCTACATGAGCCTCAACTACGTGGGCCCGATCGACTCGGCGTCCCCCACCGGGCTCCGCAAGGGACTTCCCGACCGGGATGCCGTCCTCAACCAGCTCCGCTCTCTCGCCGCCGAGCGCCGCGACGTGTCCGAGCCGATTCTGGCATGGGGGTACGATCCGGCCTCCCAGGACGGGCACCTCGACCGCGACCTGCTCGACGCCATCAGCGACACGGTGCCCCTCTGGGTCGTGGCCTACGCCCCCCACATCATCTACTGCAACTCGCCGATGCTGGAGCTGATCGGCGTCGACGATGACACGGTCGGCCACGGCATCGGCCGCTACCCCGACGGCCGACTGAACGGATGGTTCGTCGAGACCGAGGCCACGGCACGGGCCAGTCGACCGGTGGCCGACCGGGTCTATTCAGCCGGGTTCGGACGGGCCGCCGTCGACCGCATGGGAGCGGTGGCCAAGGCCGCGGGGATCACCACCACCGCCGATCTCATCTGGGGCCTCGGCGGCGGGTTCGAGGACGAGTGGGCCGACCACGCAGCGGCCATCGCCGAGGGGACGTTCCCGCTGCGGATCTTCATGATCCCCTTCGAAGGGGCCTTGGTCCGGAACTACGGCAACGACATGCTCGACTTCCTGGCCTCGAAGCGGGCCGAGGGCGATGACCGGCTGAACACCCACGGCGTGAAGTACATCAACGACGGGTCGTACCCTTCGATGACCCTCGTGATGAACGAGCCCGGCTATCTCGACGCCGACACCTCGCACACCGGTGAGATCCCCTGGGACGAGGTCGTCGACCGAATGCTCCCGTTCTGGGAGGCCGGTTTCCAGATCCACTCCCACGCCAACGGCGACCGCACCGTCGACATGACCCTCGACGCGCTCGCCGAGCTGCAGCGCCGCCGCCCTCGGTTCGACCACCGGTTCACGATCGAGCACTACTGCCTGTCGAACCCGGCGCAGGCCAAGCGGCTGGCCGCGCTCGGCGGTCTGGCCAGCGTCAACATCTACTTCGTCCACTACCGGGCCCAGCTCCACGCCGACCACGGCTTCGGCCCCGACCGCTCCGAGGCCACCGCCCGGCTGGGCAGCCTGGAGCGGGCCGGCGTCACCTTCGCCCTGCACAGCGACTACAACCTGGTCGTCACCCCGTTGGCTCCGCTCACCGCGGCGTGGTGCGCGGTCAACAGGATCGGGGCCGACGGTGAGACCGTGCTCGCGCCGGGCGAGCGGATCCCGGTCGAGCGGGCGCTGCGGGCGATCACGATCGACGCCGCTCACGTGCTGAACCGAGACGACCGCCTCGGTTCGATCGAAGTCGGCAAGTACGCCGACTTCACGGTGCTCGACGACGACCCGTACGCCGTCGATCCCGCCGAGCTGCACACGGTCGGCGTGCACGACACCGTTCTCGACGGCGAGCCCCAGGGGTCATGACCGTCGATCGGGCTGGCACCGAGGAGCTACTGGCAGGGTTCCAGACCGTCACTTCCACCCTCGCCGCAGCCCGCAGGGCAGCGGCTGCTGGTGACCAGCCAGCCGGCGCCGAGCATCCGGTCCCGGTCACGCTGCTGACCGGGTTCCTCGGCAGCGGGAAGACGACGGTCCTCCGCCAGCTGCTGACCGCCGACCACGGTCTCCGCATCACCGCCATCGTCAACGACCTGGGCTCGGTCAACGTCGATGGCGGCACGCTCGGGGCCGCCGCCCTGCCCGCCGGTGGTGCAGAACGGCTGGAGCTGACCAACGGCTGTGCCTGCTGCGCGCTGAGCGACGAGCTGAGCGACAGCCTCCACGGGGCGCTGGCAGCAGACCGGAGGCCTGACGCCGTGATCATCGAGGCGAGCGGCGCCGCCGATGCTGTGGCGATGGCCGCCACGATCGAGGCCGAGCCGCTGAGCAGACTCGACGGAATCGTGGGCCTCGTCGATGCCGAGGCGTGGTCGGCGCAGCTCGCCCACCCGGTCGTCGGGCGGCTGGTTCGCCGGCAGGTGCAAACGGCGCATGTCGTGCTGCTGTCGAAGGTCGACCTCGTCGACCCGACCGCGGTCGACGAGATCGTCGCCGCGATCGGCGCCGTCGCCCCCGGCCGGCGGGTCGTCCCGATCACTCGTGGCGTGGTCGAGCCGGCACTGCTGCTCGACGCCGCGGTACATGGGGCGGCACTGCGCCCGCCGGCAGAGGCCCACGAGGCGGAGTTCGCCACCAGGACCGTCCGCCTCCACGGGCCCCTCGACATCGCTCGCCTGTTTGCATGGTTGGAGTCCGATCACCGCCTCCTACGGGCCAAGGGCTGGTTCCTCGGCCCCGACGACGAGTCCTACGAGCTGCAGGTCGTTGGACGGCGGTGGACCCTGGTGCCGCTCGCCACCGCGCCCGACGCCTCGCTGGTGCTGATCGCCGACGATCCGGCGATTGTCGACGAGGCCGCTCGGGCCGTGGCGTCGATGGCTTGAACCACCGCCGCTCGAGCCTTGTCTGGCCAGTTGGCGGCCTGGCGCCTTGGTGAGTAACTCTGTCCGTGACAGTCGAACCGCACGGGATAGAGCGAACGTGAGCACACAACAGAGGCAGGCGATCAGCATCGACCCCGAGACCGGGCTCAAGATCTTCAACACGAGGGCCGCCAAGGCGACCGACAAGATCGACGGTCACGGGTACTCGATCCAGACCGACGAGTCGTTGAAGGAGCTTCCGGAGCCGCCGCCCGGGGCCGTCTTCAACGCCGAGGAGCAGGCGAAGTACCGCGAGTTCAAGGAGGCTCGCCGGGGCGCCGCCGACTACATGGCGATGGATGGCGAGTTCAGCCGCTACCTCGAGGACGTGTACTCAACCGATCCGGTGGCGCGCGAGGCGCTCACCGACGAATGCGAGGTCCTTGTGATCGGCGCCGGGTTCGCCGGGCTGCTGCTGTGGTACAAGCTGAGCCAGGCCGGCTTCAACGACGTCCGCTTCTGCGAGAAGGGCGGCGACGTCGGCGGGACGTGGTACTGGAACCGCTACCCGGGCATCGCCTGCGACGTCGAGTCGTACAGCTACCTCCCGCTACTGGAGGAGATGGAGTACTTCCCGACGATGAAGTTCGCCTCCGGGTTCGAGATCCTGGAGTACTGCCAGACCATGGCCACCAAGTTCGGGTTCTACGACCACTGTCTGTTCCATACGACGGTCGACCGGACCGAGTGGGACGAGGACGCCGGGCGGTGGACGGTGTACACCGACCGGGGCGATGCGATGCGGGCCCGCTACGTCATCCTCGCCAACGGCATCCTGACCAGCCCGAAGCTGGCTCGCATCGAGGGGATGCAGACCTTCGAGGGCGACTCGTTCCACACGTCCCGGTGGGACTACAACGTGGACCTCGAGGGCAAGCGGGTCGGGATCATCGGCACCGGCGCCACCGCAGTCCAGGCCATTCCCGAGCTGGCCAAGATCGTCGGCGAGCTGTATGTGTTCCAGCGCACCCCGTCGTCGATCGACGTCCGCGACCAGCGGGAGACGACCGAGGAGGAGATCGAGGCCTGGAAGGAGGAGCCGGGTTGGGCGAAGGCCCGCCGAGGCCGGTTCGCCAAGATCTCGGCCGGCCGAACCGCGATCAAGGCCAATGACGACTACCTGGCGGGCCGGGTGGCCGACTTCAAGGAGCGGAAGAAGCACAAGACCAAGCTGTCGCCCGAGGAGCTGGTCCAGAGGCAGCTCGACTCGAACTTCCGGATCATGGAGCAGATACGGGCTCGGGTCGACGCCATCGTCGAAGACCCGAAGACCGCCGAGGCGTTGAAGCCCTACTACCCCTATGGCTGCAAGCGGCCGACGTTCCACGACGAGTACCTTCCGACGTTCAACCTCCCCCACGTGACGCTGGTCGACACCGCGCCCCTGGGCGTGCGCCAGATCAACGAGAACGGCGTGGTCCACGACGGCACGGAGTACCCGCTCGACGTGCTGATCTACGCAACCGGCTTCCAGTGGATGGCCACCTCGACGTTCAACATGATCAGGGGCCGCCAGGGCGTGACCCTCAGCGAGAAGTGGCAGACCGAAGGCACGAAGACGTTCCTTGGGATCCACAGCCACGGCTTTCCGAACCTGTTCATCGTGTCAGGACCCCAGGGCGGGGGCGGGAGCTTCAACTTCACCGACGCCATCGACCAGCACGGCGACTACATCGTGTGGATGTTGGAGCTGATGCGGGAGCGGGGTGACGGTATCGTCGACATCGAGTCCGAGCCGGAGGAGTACTACGCCGAGCACTGCCGCCAGGCCGACATCACAACGGCACCGCTGCGGGACTGCATCTCCTACTACAACGGGCACGGCGAGGCCGAGCCGGGGAGCCTCGCCTACTACGGCGGTGGAAACTGGCACAAGTTCCGGATTGCGGCCCAGGAGTCCCTCGATCCGTATGTCTTCGAACAAGCCCCGGTGGAGGTGAGCTGAGCCCGGCCGAACGCCGGGTCGTCGGGCTCAGCGAGCGAGCGGACCGCGGAGCACCACGCCGGGCAGGTTGCCGGTGTGCTCCTGGTCGAGGGTCAGGGTCGACCCGTTCACGACGGTGGCCTTGATCCCCTCCGACTTCTGAGTGAGCCGAGTGGCCCCGCCGGGCAAGTCGCGGGCCACGGCCGGCATCGCCGGGCCGACCGTGTCGGGGTCGAACACGCAGAGGTCGGCCTTGAGGCCCTCCCGCAGTAACCCCCGGTCGTGGAAGCCCCATGCGGTCGAGGGCAGCAGCGTCAGGCCCCGCACCGCCTCTTCGAGGGTGAACGCTTCCCGCTCGCGGGTCCAGTAACCGAGGACGTGGGTCTGGATCGAGCTGTCCATGAGCTGGCTGACGTGGGCCCCGGAGTCGGAGAACGTCGTGACGCAGCGCGGGTGCTTCATGATTTCGAGCACGACGTCTTGGTCGCCGTTCGCGATCGGTTGGAGGAAGAACTGCTCGAAGTCGGACTCGACGGCGAGGTCGATCATGCACCTGGCCGGTGAGACGCCGCGCTCGGCCGCGACCTCGGCCACCGTCCGGTACGGCGGCATCGGTCCGTCCATCACCCGGATCCAGTCGTAGTCGGGCTTGCGGGCCTCAGCCCCGACTCCCTTCGGCCAGGCACCCTCCTCGGCGGCGGCGATGAGCTTGTCGACCATCGCCGGATCCTGCAGCGCCCTCTTCTGCTCGTCGAGGGGCCAGCTGCGGAGGTCCTTCCACTCTGGCAGGGCATCGAAGGGAATCTGGGTCTTGAACGAGAGCACGACGTTGAACTCGCGAGCGTGGGCTTGCCCGAACATCCGTCCACCGCGAGAAGCGGTGCGGTCGAGCAGATCGAGGATGACCCGGTGCTCGCCCTTCGGGTACCGGCCCGACGCCACGCCGAACGTGACGGGGCATCCGGTCTCGACCGCGAGGTCCTCGAGCCGGCCGTAGTAGTCGGCTTGCTTGTCGGGGTCGCGGCCGACGTCTTCGCCGGCGATCTCGAAGATCCCACCGCCCTCGTCGCCCATGATCCGCACCAGGGCCGCCACCTCGTCCCAGGTCGCCAGCCGGCTGGCCACCGGGCGGTCGTCGGACGTCTGGTGGTTGAACGTTCGGCTGGTGGTGAACCCCAGAGCGCCGGCCCGGAGCGACGCGCGCAACTCGGCCTCCATCACCGCGAGGTCGTCGTCGGTGGCGGTCTCCGAGAACGCCCGCTCCCCCATCGCCCACGTGCGCAGCGCTGAGTGACCGACGTAGCCGCCGTAGTTGATGCCTTTCGGGAGTCGGTCGAGAGCGTCGAGGTATTCGGGGTAGGTCTCCCAGGTCCAATCGATGCCCGCCGCCATGGCCTCGGCCGAGATGTCCTCCGCCCGCTCGAGGTTGCGGACGACGAGCTCTCGCTCGTCGGCCTTCGCCGGGGCCAGGGTGAACCCGCAGTTGCCCATGACGACCGACGTGATCCCGTGCCAACACGACGAGGTGCCGAGTGGGTCCCAGTTGATCTGGGCGTCCATGTGGGTGTGGCCGTCGATGAAGCCGGGGGTGACGACGTGGCCCTCGGCGTCGATCTCCTCGGTTCCGGAGTCGGTGATCCGGCCGATCTTGGCGATCGAATCGCCAACCACGCCGACGTCGGCCCGATACCGGGACAACCCGGAACCGTCAACCACCGTCCCGTTTCGAATGACCAGGTCGTACGTCATCTGCGGCCCCCTGCCGAACTCGATCCTCTTGCCGCGACGTTAGTGCGGGGCCCGCCGCCGGTCCTAAAGGGAGTCGATCGCCTTCGTGGTGCACGCCCAACGTTGACTAGCGTTGGGACATGGCTGAGCACGCGACCGAGTACCTCATCAACGACGTCGACACCCACGTGACGGAGGATCCAACCCTCTGGGTGGAGCGGGTTCCCCGCTCGATGCGGGACCGCGTGCCCTACGTGAAGCGCGACCGGGCCGACCGGGATGCCTGGTATCTCGGCGACAAGAAGCTCGCCCTGGCCGGGCTGACCGCGACGGCCGGCCGAGGCGACATGCTGTCGTGGCCGGCGACCTACGAGGACATGCACCCCGGCGCCTACGATGCCGACGAGCGGTTGGCGTACATGGACGAGATGGGCATCTGGTCGATGGTGATGTACCCCAACGTCGCCGGGTTCGGGAACCAGGAGTTCCTCAAGCTCGGCGATCCCGAGCTGATGCTGGCCTGCGTCGAGGCCTACAACGACTGGCAGACGGAGTGGGCGTCGGCCGACTCCCGCCGCCTGCTCCCGATCGCATCGACGCCGTTCTGGGACGTCGACGCCGCGGTGACCGAGGTGCAGCGGTGCGCCGAGATGGGCCACCGGGGAATCCTCTTCACCGGCGAGCCCCACGCGTTCGACCAGCCGATGCTCGGCGACTCGCACTGGGACCCGCTGTGGCGCACCGCGGTCGAGCTCGACTTGCCGGTCAGCTTCCACATCGGCTCGGGGAACATGGAGGCCGGGCTCGGCCGGAAACAGGTGGAGGCCTATGGCCGGATGGCCACGTTCGCCGCCGGGTCGGTGAACATCTTCATGGCCAACGGGTTCCAGCTCATGGACCTGCTCATCTCCGGGGTCTTGGCCCGCCATCCCGATATCAAGTTCGTGTCGGTGGAGTCTGGGATCGGGTGGATCCCGTTCGCCTTGGAAGCGCTCGACTACCAGTTCCTCGGCAACCGCGTTCCCGAGGAGCGACCCGATCTCGACCGTCTTCCGTCGGAGTACTTCGCCTCCAACGTGTATGCGTGCTACTGGTTCGAGCAGGTGGCGCCCCGCCGTCTGATCGACAAGGTGGGCGTCGACCGGATCCTGTTCGAGACGGACTTCCCCCACCCGACGTGTCTGTACGGCGACGAAGTGCACGCCCGGATCGCGGAAGGGCTCGGTGACAGCGACGACGAGACCCGGCGCAAGATCCTGTGGTCGAACGCCGAGGCGCTCTACAAGATCGAACCGCCGACGGCCGACGACACCGCCAAGCTGGCGGCGGCGGTCGCCGGCTGAGGCTACACCGACGGTCGCTACTCGAAGATCCCGGCTGCGGCCAGGGCAGCCGCTCGGTCCTCGGAGTAGCCGAGGATGTCGGTGAGCACCTCCCAAGTGTGCTCACCGAGCGTCGGCGATCCCCGGTCGATCCGGGCCGGGGATCGGGAGAACCGAAGCCGGCTGCCCTCGACCCACGACCGGCCCATCGCCGTGTGGGGGACCTCGACGAAGTGTCCCCGGTGGGCGAGCTGGGGATCGGCGAAGGCCTCGACGGTGTTCTGCACGTGGTGAGCCGGCACGCCCACCCGTTGCAGCGCATCGGTGGCCTCCTCGGCCGGCCGCTGCGAGGTCCAGGTCTCGACCAGCCGGCCCAGCTCGTGCCGGCGCTCCCGCCGCTCGGCGAGGTCGAGGTCGGCCAGATCGGGCCGACCGAGGAGCCCGCTCAGGCAGCGCCACTGCGCCTCCGACCTGACCGCCACCGCCACCCAGGCATCGGTCCCAGCGGCCCGGAACACGCCGTGGGGAGCGTGTCGGGGATCGTCGTTGCCGGCCCGCTCCATGACCCGGCCGTTGACCGTATAGTCGAGCACTGCGGGTCCGAGCAGTCGCATCGACGCTTCGGCCTGCGACAGGTCGATGTACTGCCCCTCGCCGGTCCGTCGCCGGTGCTCCAGCGCAGCCAGCATGGCGACGAGCAGGAACCGCGGTGACACGTAGTCGGTGTAGGCCCCGAACGGGCCGCACGGGTCCCGGTCGGGCCAGCCGGTGATGTGGAACCAGCCCGACACGGCGGCCGCCATCGTCCCGAACCCGGCCAGCGAGCGGTGGGGACCGGTGTGGCCCATCAGGCAGCTCGACGTCATGATCAGGTCGGGCCGTATGGGCAGCAACGACTCGTAGTCGAGGCCGAACGCGGTCATCGCCTTCGGGGTGAATGACTCGGTCGTCACGTCGGCCCACCGGACCAGATCGTGGGCCACGTCGACACCCTCGGCCGTTTTGAGATCGAGGGCGATGGAGAGCTTGCCAGCGTTGAGGTTGGCGAACTGGATCGCCCAGTCGGGGTCGACGTGCTCGTCTTGGAACTGTCCGGCGGTTCGGAGGGTGTCGAGTCGGTCGGTCGACTCGACCCGTACGACGGTGGCACCGAGATCGGCGAGCGTACGGGTGGCCAACGGTCCGGCGAAGACCCACATGAAGTCGGCGATCTTCAGCCCCCGCAGCGGCAGGTCGGTCGGCGACGGCTGCCCGGTCTCGGCCCGGTCGTGAGCGGCGACGGCCAGTGACGGCCGGGCTGCGGCCTCGGCGAGCACCTCGTCGGTGTTGGCCCCGATCGTTGCCGGCGGCGGCAACGACGGGAGCGGGGTGGTCGAGAACTTGGCGAACGGGCCGGGGAAGCGGACCGTGCCCTGACCGCCCCAGTCGAGGTCCTGCCAGAAGGAGCGGGCGGCGAGCTGGTCGCTCGCCACCAGCTCCTCGGTGGTGGTGACTGGAGCGATCAGGACCCGCCGATTGAAGGTGGCCTCGAAGAGCTCGGCCTTGGTCTTGGTCGCGAAGAACTCGGTGAGGATCTGCTTGATCCGGTCGTACTCGGCCACCGGTTCACGACCGTCGAAGAGGCGGGTGCCGAACTCCACCCAGTCCTTGTCCCGGGTTGCGGCATCGCAGAAGCCCTCCTCGTGGACCCAGTCCATCAACCGGCGGGTGAACGGCCCGATCGAGGCGCCGAACAGGAACGTGACCGAGACCTGGCCGTCCTTGCACGGCCAGAGCAGCTGGATCTTGGTGTCGATCGTCTCGGGCCGCACACCTCCCGCCGACCGGCTGGCAGCGCCAGCCCGGACGGGATGGCTGAGCAGGTACGACTGGCTGGCAACGCTGTAGGACTGCTGGGCCGAGATGTCGACGTGCTGACCAAGTCCCGAGTGGCGGTCCCGCTCGTACAGCGCCACGAGCGCCGCACCGGCCGCATCGGCCCCGGCGTGGAGGAAGGCCTGGGGAAGGCTGATGCGGAGCGGCGCGCGATCGTCGTCACCGGTCAAGGCCATCGGGCCGGCGGCGGCCGCGATCGTCAGATCGGAGTACGCCCACCGGGCCTTCGGTCCGTCGGACCCGAACGCGGTGATCGAGAGGTGCACCAGTGCCGGGTTCGCCTCGGCCAGGATCTCCTGGCTCAGGCCGATCTCGCCGAGGTGGCCCGGATCGAACGACTCGACGAGCACGTCGGCGGTGCGGACCAGCTCGCGCAACGCCGCCCGGCCATCGGCGTCGGCGAGGTCGAGCACCGTCGAGCGCTTGCCCCGATTCTGCGACCAGTGGACGAGGCTCCGCTCCGGGTCCTCCACGTCACCGGCGAACGGACCGAGCGTCCGGCTGTGGCTCCCGCCGGGCGGCTCGACGAGGACGACGTCGGCACCGAGGTCGGCCAGGATCTGGCCGCACAGCTGACCCCGCTCGTCGGTCAAGTCCAACACGCGGTAGCGCAGCATCCGTCAATCGTTGCAGGAGGTGCCAGCCCCTGGCGAGCTGACGGTCCTACGAGGCGAGCATCGCTTCGACCCGGGCGGCCGCCGCCAGGAGGTCGTCGTCGGCCCACGCCCGGCCGGTGAGCTGCACGCCGACCGGCAAGCCGAGCGGGCCGGCCCCGGTCGGCAAGTGTACGGCCGGCACGCCGAGCGACGTCCACGTGCGGTTGAAGACCGAGTCGCCGGTCGTCGCGATCGGGGGAGCCTCGCCGGGGGCCGACGGGGTGAGGAGCCCGTCGAGGGAGTTGGCGGCCAGGTAGTGCTCGTGGGCTCGTCTGGCCTCGGCCAGCGCCCTCTGCGCTCGCTGGTGGCCGCCGATGTCGACGCCGTCCGATCGGGTCAGCATCTTGCGGACGAGGGGGCTGATCAGCTCCTCGTGCTGCTGCCGCTCCCATCCGAGGACCCTGGGCAGCTCGTAGGCCATGACCGTTTCGGAGGCCTCGAACACGCCGTCGAGGTGCGAGAGCGGGTCGACGTCGACGACGTCGGCACCAGCGTCGGTCAACCGGTTGGCGGCGTCGTCGAGCACCGCCGCCAGCTCCGGTTGGGCGGCGTGCCACTGGTGGGAGCGATAGCGACCGATGCGGAGCCTCGGGGGCGGCTCGGCCGCTGGCGCCCCTCCGGTCATCGCCGTGAGCATCGCCGATGCGTCGATCACGGAGCGGGTCAGCCAGCCGACGGTGTCGAACGAGGGCACCAGCGTGGCCACACCGGTCAGCGGCACCAGCTGGTGGGTCGGCTTGAAACCGACCACCCCGCAGAACGCGGCCGGCCGGATGACGGACCCGACGGTCTGGGTGCCGAACGCGGCTCTGACCATCCGGTCGGCCACTGCCGCCGCCGATCCGCTGGACGAGCCACCCGGGGTTCGCTTGGGGTCGTGGGGGTTCGTCGTGACCGTCGGGGTGAAGAGGGCGAACTCCGTGGTCGCCGTCTTCCCCGTCACCAGTGCACCGGCTCTACGGGCCAGGGCGACACAGGCCGCGTCGTGCCGGGTGGTCCGGCCGGCATAGATCGGCGAGCCCCGCTGCGTCGGCAGGTCAGCGGTATCGATCACATCCTTCACGCCCAGGCTCCAGCCCTGGAGCGGGCCCGGTGGAAGTGAGCGATGCCCACGCCGAAGATCGTCGTCACCGTGGCGGGCAACCCAGGCCCGAACGACCGGCTCCCGGTCGGCGACCCTCTCCAGTTCCGCCTCCAGGTCGTCCACCGGTCCATCTTGACCGCGACGGGCCCTCACGAGCGAGCCGCTGGGTAGGGTCGCTGGGTAAGGTCGCACGTTATGGCGACGAAACGACTCGATCGACGGGTGGCCCTGGTCACTGGAGCCCAGCAGGGAATCGGGCGGGCGGTGGCCGAGGCCTTGGGTCGGGAGGGAGCAGCGGTCGTCGTCAACTACCTCGACGATCCCGACGCGGCCGAGGCGGTGGCCGCCACGGTCCGCCGGGCCGGGGCCGAGTCGGTGGCCGTGCAGGGCGACGTCGGCCGACGAGCCGACTGCGAGGCGATGATCGCAGCCGGCGACGAGCTCGGCGGCGTCGACCTCTTGGTCAACAACGCCGGGATCTTCCCCAGGGCCGACTTCCTCGACCTGACCGACGACGACTGGGACCGGGTCCAGAACGTGAATGTGACCGGTGGCTTCCGCTGCCTACAGCTGATGGCCCGCCGCCTCGTCGCAACCAACAGGCCCGGCGCGGCGGTCAATCTGACGTCGGTGGCGTTCTTCCGGGATGCTGCTCGGGGGGTGCACTACGCAGCGAGCAAAGGGGCGGTCATCGGCCTGACCCGGGCCGCCGCCGGCGAGCTGGCTCGGCACTCGATCCGGGTCAACGCCATCGCCCCGGGCATCGTCGACACAGCACAACCCCGCGACGGCATGACCGAGGAGCAGATCGCCAAGGCGAGCAGCCGGGTTCCCCTCGGGGCGATGGCCCAGCCGGCCGACATCGCCGACGTTGCCGTGTTCCTCTGCTCCGACGACGCCCGTCACATCACCGGCCAGACGCTCCACGTCAACGGTGGCGCCTATCTCGGCTGACATCGACGGGCCCCGCTTCGTGTCGCCGGGCCGCGATGCACTAGTACGGGGCCATGACAAAGAAGGCCCTCGTCATCGGAGGCACGGGACCGACCGGGCCGGGCGTCGTCAACGGCCTCGTCGAACGGGGCTACGAGACGACGATCCTGCACACCGGCCGCCATGAGGTCGACACCATCCCCACATCGGTCGAACACGTTCACACGAACCCGTTCCGGATCGCCGAGGTCGGCGATGCTCTCGGGCCGCGAACCTTCGACGTCGTCTACGCGATGTACGGACGGTTGCGCGACCTCGCTCCGTACTTCGCCGGGCGAACCGGGCAGTTCGTCGCCGTCGGCGGCGTGCCGGCCTACCGAGGGTTCGCCCGACCCCACCTCAACGCGCCGCAGGGCATGCTCGTCCCGGTCCGGGAGACCGCGACCCGAGCGGTCGACGACGAGAACGAGAAGGTGGCGAAGATCGTCGCCACCGAGGACGTCGTCTTCGAGCATCATCCCGACGCCACCCTGTTCCGCTATCCGCTGATCTACGGGCCCGGTCAGATCAACCCACGGGAGTGGCTGGTCGTGCGGCGCATCATCGACGGTCGGCGGCGGTTCATCCTGAGCGACGGCGGGCTGACGTTGCGAACCGCGGCCTACGGTCCCAACGCGAGCCACGCCCTCACCCTGGCGGTGGAGCGTTCCGATGCGGCGGCCGGGAATGCCTACAACATCAGCGACGAGCACGTCCTCACCGCAGCCCAGACGATCGAGGTGCTGGCTGCCGCCCTCGACGCCGAGATCGAGATCGTGAACCTCCCGGCCGAGCTGGCGACGCCCGCCCGTCCGTTCCTCGGGGCCGAGCACACGCTGCACCAGTTCACCGGGGTCGACGCGATGATGCACGATCTCGGCTATCGCGACGTGGTGCCGTCGGTCGACGCGTTGGCGGCGACCGCCCGCCACCTGAGGGACCATCCGATCGAGCGGGGCAGCGTGACCGAGATGCGGCTGCAGGACCCGTTCGACTACGCCGCCGAGGACGCCCTCATCGACGCCTATCGAGCGGCAATGGTCGGACCGCAGCGGCTGGCAGACGCCTACGACCCGGACTTCCGCGACCGCTATGCACCTGGCTCGGACGACTGGCGGCTCGTCGAGGCGAGGAGCTGAGCCGGCTGGGCTGCCGCCGGAGAAGCCTCAGTCCGGCGGGGCGGTGGCGAGCGTGCCGTCGGCGATCAGCTTGGCCACGTCCGCCTCGTCATAGCCGAGCAGCCCAGTGGCGATGTCGGCGTTGTGCTGACCCAGGGTGGGGGCCGGACCGAGCGGGATGTCACGATCGGCGAAGTGGAGCGGGCAGCCGGGCAGGCGCTGGTGGCCCGCATCGTCGGAGTGGATTGCGGCGATGAACCCCCGCGACTGGAGCTGCGGGCCGTCGACCAGGTCGGCGTTCGTCAGCACTGGTACGGCGGCGATCCCCCGGGCCTGAAGGGCCGCCATCACCTCGAACTTGCCCCGGACCGAGGTCCACTCGGTCAGGACGTCGTCGATCGCGTCGTGATGTTCGTGACGACCGGCGACGCGACGATACCGGTCGTCGTCGAGGGCATCGTCGCCCACAACGGCGACGAGCCGCTGCCACTCGCTGTCGGAGCGAACGGTCAGCGCGAGCCACTCGTCGTCGCCGCCGCAGCGGTAGACCCCCTGAGGAGCGTGTCGAGCGGAACGGTTACCGAGCCGCTCCGGCATCTCACCGGTGGACGAGGTGGCCAGGAGCTGGTCACCGATCAGCGGCAGCAGCGTTTCGAGCTGGGAGAGGTCGACGGCGCTCCCCTCCCCCGTCATCGCTCGGCGCCACAACGCAGCGAGCGTGGCGATCGTCCCGGACAGCCCGCCGACCGGATCGGGGAACGCCACACCGATGCGGAGCGGTCCGCGGTCGGGGTAGCCGGTCGTCGAAGCAAGACCGGCGTGGGTTTCGAGGATCGGGCCGAGCGAGAAGTGGGTGGCCATCGGCCCTGTCGCCCCGTAGCCGGACATCGACACCGTGATGATGTCGGTCCTGACCATCGACAGGGTCTCGTGGTCGATGCCAAGCGAACGAACACCGCGAGGCGAGTAGTTGTTGAGCACCACGTCGGACCGAGCCACCAGGCGGCGCAGGAGCTCATCGCCCCCCGGGGCCTTGACGTCGAGGCACAGGCTCCGCTTGTTTCGCTGGAGCTTGTTGAACATGCCCATCCGGTTGAACCACCGCTCGCCGGGATCGGTGGCCGGCCAGGTCCCGTTGCGGACCGACGCAGGGGGCAGCTCGCCCCACGACCACCCCTTGGCCACCCCGCCGGGGATCACGCCGAGGCCTCGGGAGGTGGGGTGCTCGATCTTGATCACGTCGGCACCGAGATCGGCCAGGTACCGACCGGCCAGCGGGCCAGCCCACGCCACCGAGAACTCGAGGACCCGAACGCCGCTCAGATCGAGGTCGGGCAGGGTGGCGGCGGGGCGACCGGTGAGACGATTCGGCACCTCGGTCGGGCCGGGGTCGGGCGCCGCCGGAGCTGGGGCCGGATGGTCGGGGCGGGGTCGGAGCGTGATGGCGGGCGCCGGGAGCCGGGCCTGCTCGCCCAGCGCCGGAACTTCTTGCCAGAAGTGGCGGGCCGAGAGCTGTTCATCGGCCAGCACGGCATGGAGATCGTTGACCAGGCTGGCTGGGACTCGCACCTCTTGCAGAGCAGCGACTGCGTCGACGGCGGCCCGGTCGGCGAACCAGGGCGAGATGGCGGCATCGATCTCATCGGCCCGGTCGTAGCGCCCGGCGGGGATCAACAGATCGTCTTCGGCGAGCAGCTCGACGCTGTCGGTGAGGACGCACAACGCGTCCCAGTGCTCGTTGGAGGCACACGCGAGCTGGACCCAGCCGTCGGCGCACTCGACGATCCCGAGCGGGTGGTACGACTCGGCGAGGCGGTTGCCGTCGCGCCGCTTGACATAGCCATGGTGGGTGTAGGTGGTGATCGTCCACTGATGAGCTCCGGCCATCGCCTCCATCGTCGAGATGTCGAGCAGCTGCCCGTGCCCAGTCCGGCCCGCCTGGAGCAGCGCGGTCTGGATGGCGATGACAGCATTGGCCCCGGCGACGTACTGGGGCCACGGGCCGCCCCCCTGGATGGGCTCCCGATCGGCGTCGCCGGTCAGGTAGAGGTGGCCGCCGGCGGCCCAGTCGGTCAGCTCCGACGAGGCCAGCGACCGCCATGGGCCGGTGAGCCCGAACGGCGACAGGGCGGCGAACACCTGCGCCGGTCGCCGCGTCCGGAGTCGTTCGGCCAGCGCTGCCACCTCCTCCACCTCCCGACCCGATGCGGTGTAAACGACGCAGTCGGCGGCGGCGGCCAGGTCTTCGAGGCGGTGTTCGTCGGGGGCGGTCACCGAGACCTTCCCTCCGTTCAGCCAGTGGTGCCAGGGGCTCTCGCCGTTCGGCAGGAGCGGCGGGCGGGTCCGCAACCCAGAGCCCTGCGGTGGTTCGACGAGAACAACCTCGGCCCCGAGCTGGGAGAGCAATCGCCCGCACCACGCCCCGCTCACGTCACCAGCTACCTCGACGACTACGACCTCCTGCATGGCCGCATCCTCACGATCACGACGAATCCGGTCAAGTCCGCTCGGCGAGACACGCCACCCGCCGACTCGGGACCGGGATCGGCTCCGTGAGTGCTCTGCAGCTCAGCTGAGGCTGCCAATTGACTACGCCGGCAGCCGACCGGTAGAGATACCAGCGAACGACGCTGACGTCGCCGGATCGGCGTGAAGGGAGCATCGATGCAACTCTGGACCCAGACCGTCGCGTCACCGCGACGAACGATGCGGCGAGCGGCAGCGGCCGAGGAGGCGGGCTGGGACGGCCTCTGTGTCGTCGACTCGCAGAACGTGAGCGGCGACGCGTTCGTCGCGCTCGCCTTGGCTGCCACCACGACCGACCGGCTCGGGCTCGGCACCGCGGTCGGCAACTCGGTGACCCGAGCGGCGGCGGTGAACGCCTCCGCCGCGCTGAGCGTCGACTCGGTCTCCGACGGGCGGATGACGTTCGGCCTCGGCCGGGGCGACTCAGCCCTGGCCCACCTCGGTCGAGCTCCCGGCCGGGTCCAGCACTTCGAGACCCATCTCCGCCACGTGCAGGCCTACCTGCGGGGCGAGGACGTGCCGTTCTCGGAGATCGAGATGGCCGACGACGTGGCCCCTCCCATCGACGAGATGGAGCTGGCGTCGGGCCCGGGGGCGAGTCGGATCGGCTGGGTGGCGAAGGATCGGAAGGTTCCCGTCGAGGTTGCGGCAACCGGGCCCAAGGTCATCGGCATCGCCGCCGAGCACGCCGAGCGGGTGATGTTCGCGGTCGGAGCCGACACCGAACGGCTGGCCTGGGGCATCGACGTGGCCCGGGCGGCGCGCCGAGATGCTGGCCTCGATCCCGACGGCGTCGAGTTCGGGGCGTACGTCAACTGCGTCTGCCACCCCGATCTCGACACCGCACGGGAGCTGATCAAGGGCGCCGTTTCGATCTTCGCCCGGTTCTCGGTGATGCACGGGACGACCGTCGGTCCCGTGTCGGCCGAGACCGAGCGGTCGCTGCGGGTGTTGCACGATGCTTACGACATGAGCGGTCACTCCCGCAACGAATCACGGCAGGCGGCAACCCTCACGCCCGACTTCATCGACTCGTTCGGCATCGTCGGCCCGCCCGATCGAGTCCTCGCCCGGTTCGAGCAGCTAGCCGCGCTCGGGCTCGACAAGGTCGTGGTCGCCGCCCAGTTCCAGCTCGACGAAACACCGGAGGGGGTGGCGTCGAAGGAGCTGATGGAGGCCGAAGTCGTGCCCGCAGTCTCGGCGCTCACCGCCGGCCGATCATGACTCCCTCATCTCGCTCGTCGGGCTCGCTCGAGAGCTACCACAAGGATCACTGGGTCGACATCGAGCCCGAGCGGTTCGAGCGCTACGAGCAGCTCTTCCAGCTCGACGATCGACGGGCCGACCTCGTGCTCGAGCCGGTCGGCGTCCAGGAGGGCGAGACGATCGTCGACTTCGGCTGCGGGCCCGGCTACGTCGCTTCTCAGCTGGCCCGCCTCGTCGGCCCCGACGGCCACGTGCACGCCATCGACGTGAACCGCGCCTTCGTGGCTCGCACTCGCCAGATCGCGGATTCGTCGGGCCGGGGCGATCGGATAACCGTTCACCACAGCGTCGACGAGACGGTACCCCTCGCCGACGGGGCAGCCGATCGGGCCTACGCCAAGAATGTGCTCGAGTACGTTCCCGATCTCGACGCTGTGCTGGCCGAGCTGCATCGGGCCATCCGCCCCGGCGGGCGGATGGTCGCCTCCGACTCCGACTTCGGGTTCGTGGTGATCGAACCGCTCACCCCTCCGGAGATCACCGAGCTGTTCGACGCCGCCGCTCCGGCGTTCAAGGAACCCTTCGTCGGCCGCAAGCTCCGGGCCGCCTACCTGCGGGCCGGATTCGCCGACGTCGAGGTGAACGTGACCGCGTCGGTCGACCCTGCCGGCCACCTGCGGGGGGTCATCGAGAACATGCTCGGCTATGGGCTGAAGTTCGGACGGATGACCGAGACCAGGGCCGACGTGTTCCGTTCCCGGGTCGACACTGCGATCGCCGACGGCACCTACCTCGCGGTACTTCCCCAGTGGTGGGTGACCGGAACGAAGCGCTGATCGTCTGCGGTGGTCGACAGATCGGGTCTCGCAATACGGCTCAATCGCAGCACACCTCGCCCTCCCACGCCTCCCGTCCTTCTCGCACCGCCAAGGCGGCGATGGCGAGGCCTGCAACGGGATCGGCCCACCACCATCCGAGAGCCGCGTTCAATCCGAGCCCGAGGAGCAGAATCGCCGACAGGTAGGTGCAGAGCAGCGTCTGCTGGCTGTCCGCGGTCACGGTGACCGAGCCGAGCTGACGACCGGTCCGGCGCTTGGCCCGGGCCAGGATCGGCATGACCACGAGCGAGAGGGCGGCCAAACCGATCCCGACGAGCGAGGAATCCGGCGCCGAGGCCGTCGCCAGGTCGACGACAGCCTGGACCACTACGTAGCCGGCCAGAGCGAAGAAGCTCAACCCGATCAGCTTCAGTGCCAGGCGCTCGCGTTGCTCGGCGTGACCGGCCTGACCGGCGAACTGCCAGAGGATCACCACAGCCGAGGCCACCTCGATCGTCGAATCGAGACCGAAGCCGATCAGCGCCAGCGAGCCGGCACTGGCCCCGGCGCTGATGGCAACGATGGCTTCAACCGCGTTCCAGGTCACGGTGGCCCAGGCGAGCACGACTGCCCGCCGCCGCAGCCGCCCGTCGACGATGGGATCGGCGCGCTCGATCGTCATCGACTCGAGCCTCCGGCGATCGTGGGGAGGTTGGCCATTCGCCACTCGGGGAACCCATCCTCGAGGCGACGGGCCCGGCGCCGGCGGCGACGGAGCAGCTTGACCGCATCGTCGGCGAGCACGCAGTAGGGGCCCCGGCAGTAGGCGACGACTTCGACGCCGGTGGGAAGCTCACGTACCGCCTCGGGCAACCGATCGATTGGGACCGAGCGGGCGCCGGGGATGTGGCCGGCTGTGTACTCGGCTTCGGGGCGAACATCGACCAGAGCGATCTCGCCGTTGTCGAGGCGGCGCACCAGCTCCTCGCGGCTGATCTCCTCGAGCGCCCGGCGGTCCCCGACGTAGTCGGCGGTCAGGGCATCGAGATCGTCCAGGTGGTTCACTGCTACCGACCGCAGCGACGCCCAAAGGCGCTCGACCTCATCGGACGCGAGGCGGTAGTAGACCCGGGTCTTGCGGCGACGGGTGGCGACCAGGCCAGCGGCCGCCAAGGCTCTGAGATGATGCGAGGTGTTGGCCACGCTTTGGCCGATCTCCGCTGCGAGATCCTCCACGTGGCGCTCGCCTTGGGCCAGCACGTCGACCAGTTCGGCCCGGCGACCGCTGCCCAAGGCCTTGGCCACCTGGGCGAACCCGTCGTACAGGGCGTTCTTGGCCCTCCGATCTCCCACGAGCTCCTCCTCAAACACTTCCTTGAGGAGTGAGTATAGTGGACAGAGATAATCAAACCGATACTTGAGGAGTTTTGGAGGGTCGTGGCCGGGACACAAGGCACGCAGGACGGGATCCGACTCGGTCTGAAGGAGAACGCTGCTCAGTTCTCCCTGCTCGTCGCGGTCAACGCCCTTGTCGGGGGCATGATCGGCCAGGAGCGGACCGTGCTCCCCCTTCTCGCCGAGCAGGACTTCGGGCTCACTGCGTTCACCGCGACCCTCACCTTCATCGCCGCGTTCGGGATCGTGAAGGCCGCCACCAACCTCTTCGCTGGCACGCTGTCCGATCGCTACGGACGAAAGCCCGTCCTGGTCGCCGGCTGGATCATCGGAGCCCCGGTTCCACTTCTGCTGATCTGGGCCCCGACCTGGGGATGGGTCATCGTCGCCAACGTTCTGCTCGGTATCAACCAGGGGTTGACGTGGTCGACAACCGTGGTCATGAAGATCGATCTCGTCGGCGCCCAGCGCCGCGGTCTGGCGATGGGCCTCAATGAGGCAGCAGGCTACGGCGCCGTTGCGGTGACCGCCGTCGCCACCGGCTATATCGCCGACCGGTGGGGCTTGCGCCCCGAGCCGTTCCTCCTCGGGCTCGCATATGCCGCTGTCGGCCTCGGGCTGTCGGTGCTGTTCGTCCGGGAGACGCATGGTCATGTCCGCCACGAGGCTGCGGGCCGCTCCCCGAACGATGACGACCTACGTCACGACCTCACCGACCTGGAGATCTTCACGCTGACCAGCTTCCGGGAGAAGGCGTTGTCTGCGTCGTCCCAGGCGGGGCTGGTGAACAATCTCAACGACGGGCTCGCCTGGGGCCTGTTCCCGATTCTCTTCGCCGCCGGCGGGCTCAGCGTCGGACGGATCGGGATGCTGGCGGCGATCTATCCTGCGGTCTGGGGCCTCGGGCAGCTGTACACCGGAGGCCTGTCCGACCGCATCGGCCGCAAACCGCTGATCGTCGGTGGCATGCTCACCCAAGCCGCTGCCATCGCCTGGATGGCTGCCGCCGCCGGGCTCTGGCCGTGGGCCGCAGGTGCTGCGGTGCTCGGCGCCGGGACCGCGATGGTGTACCCCACCCTCCTCGCTGCGATCGGCGACGTCGCCCATCCCGTGTGGCGAGCTCGCTCGGTCGGCGTCTACCGGCTCTGGCGCGATGCCGGCTTCGCGGTCGGCGCCCTCTTCGCCGGTCTCCTAGCCGACCTGTTCTCCATCGAGGCGGCCATCTACGCCGTGGCCGCCTTGACCGCACTGTCCGGGCTCGTCGTCCTCGCTCGGATGTACGAGACCCACCCCGTCGATCGACGCGCTCGTCCGACGGCCCGACACCATTGATCAGGGCAGCTGGCCGCTAACCAGTTCGGCCTTCGGCCGAACGTCCCGGAAGCTATCGATCAGGCCGGGATCAGGCTCCGCTCGATGATCGTCGAGAGCTCGGCGTCGCTCGGCAGGGTGCCGAACACCCCGGACCTCGTCCCCAACCGGGACGCGCAGTAGGCGTCGGCCACCGGCTCGGGGCTGTGGCGCACCAGCAGCGACGCACAGAGGGCCGTGGCCATGAGCTCGACGATCCGTCGGGCGTTGTGCTCGACCGCAGCAGGGGCGTCGAGCTCGGATCGCAGCTCGCGGATTGCGTTGTCGAGGTGGTGGTTGGCCCCTGCGGCTTGGTCGAGCTCGACGAGGAACGCGTCGACCGAGTCGGCGGATCGGGCCATCGCCCTGAGCACGTCGAGGCAGATCACGTTGCCCGAGCCCTCCCAGATCCCGTTGACCGGGCTCTGGCGGAACAGCCGGGGCATGAAGGACTCCTCGACGAAGCCGTTGCCGCCGAGGCACTCCAGCGCCTCAGCGGCATGTTGGGGCGCCCGCTTGCACGTCCAGTACTTGAGCACGGGGGTGGCGATCCTCCGCAAGGCGAGGTCGTGCTCGTCGACGAGGCCGGGATCGTGGCACCGTGCCAGCCGCAGCGCCGCCACCGTGGCCGCCTCGGCCTCGAGGGCCAGGTCGGCGAGAACGTTGGCCATCAGCGGATGGTCGACGAGCACCCGGCCGAAGGTCTGGCGGTGCCGGGCGTGGTGGATTGCCTGAACGGTTCCTTGCCGCATGATCGCCGTCGAGCCGAGGACACAGTCGAGGCGGGTGTGGTTCACCATCTCGATGATGGTCCGCACCCCGAGGCCCTCCTCTCCGACGAGCTGGCCGTGGACACCGGCGAACTCCAGCTCGGCTGACGCGTTCGAGCGGTCGCCGAGCTTGTCCTTGAGCCGCTGGAACCGCAGGGGGTTGACGTCGCCGTCTGGCGTGAAGCGGGGCACCAGGAAGCAACTGAGGCCGCCCGGTGCCTGAGCGAGCATGAGGAACGCGTCCGACATCGGAGCCGAGCAGAACCACTTGTGCCCCGTGAGGATGTAGCCATCGCGCCCTCCGTCGACCGGCTGGGCCGTGCTCTGGTTGGCTCGGACGTCGGAGCCTCCCTGCTTCTCGGTCATCGCCATGCCGCACAGCGCGCCGGGTTTGTCGCCCATCGGGCGGAGCGTCCCGTCGTAGCGATCGGAGGTCAGCTTGGGCTCCCACACCGTGGCCACGTCCGGCGCGTGGCGCAGGGCCGGGACGGCCGAATAGGTCATCGAGATCGGGCAGCAGTGCCCAGCATCGACCTGGTACCAGACGACGAATTTCGCTGCCCGTACGACGTGGGCGCCGGGTTCGGACTGGGACCACGGCCCGGCGTGCACGCCGCTGGCGATGGCCTGGTCCATGAGCTGGTGATACGCCGGGTGGTACTCGGCGGTGTCGATTCGTTTCCCAAAGCGGTCGTGGGTCTTCAACACCGGTGGGTGCTCGTTGGCCAGGCGCCCCCACTCGATCGCCGTGTCGCTTCCGGCGAAGCGTCCGAGCTCGATGAGCTCGTCTCGGGCCCAACCGCCGCCTTCCCGCTCGGTCGCGGCCACGAGGGCGACGTCCGTTGCGTACCAGTCACGGCCGACGAAGGGGACCGACTGGTTCACCACCTCATGGGTCTGCAGGTCATCCAGCACGTCCACCGCAGTATCCCAGACCGATCGGCGACACGCCCGCCGTCGACGTGCGGCGCAGCCGCGGTGTAGGCCGGCTAGCGAGGAGGGACCGGCGCGACGGCAACTGTCGAGGGTGTGTCGCCCTTCACCCTCGACAGTGCCGGCGGCGTCGCCCAGCGAATCGGTCGGCCTGACGGTGTCAGGGACTCGTCCGCTTCCTCCTATGTAGTAATCGTTCGGGTTGGGGCCGGGGATACGGCCCGCTGGGCTTTTTTCTCTTTTCGTTCGTTCTGGTTCGTCGTTGCACCACTCACTCGGCGTTTGGCCAGTCGTTCGGTGGGATGGCGGATCCTCGCAGTAGCCTGGCGTCCGTTGTTGGGCGGTCGGTGGAGTGGAGCCGAGGCGATGAGGCTGGAACGGCAGGGAGGGGGATCGGTTCGCGCCGTTCCCAAGCCGTTCGAGCCGACCGTCCAGGCGGCAAAGGCGGGCGATGACGTGGCCGTGACGGTCCTCTACCAAGATCACGTGGCGATGGTGTACGGGTACTTCCGGGCCTGCGGTGCGCCGGATCCCGACGATCTGACCTCGGAGGTATTCCTGGGGATGCTCCGCGGACTGAACAAGTTCAACGGCGGCCAGCCCGACTTTCGGCGGTGGCTGATGACGATCGCTCATCGCAGGCTCGTCGACTCACGACGCCGCCAGGGCAAGAACAAGATCGATCTGTCGGAGCCCGCGTCGTTGGCGACGCTGCCGGCCGAAGGGGCCAGCAGCGAGCTACGGACCGTCGAGATCGACTCCGACCTGGTCGACGCGTTCCGCCGACTGACCGACTCCCAGCGCGAAGTTCTCGCCCTTCGGTTCCTTGCCGATGTCAGCTTGCAGGATGTCGCCGGCATCACTGGCCGACCGACGGGCGCCGTCAAGAGCCTCCAGAACCGAGGCCTGGAGTCCCTGCGGCGGAACCTGCCAGCGCCGAAAGCCCGGCTGGAAGCATGAGTCCGACGACGCGATCACGCGGCGATCACGGCGGTGGCGATGAGCCCCTGATCGGCGATCAAGCGATCGAGTGGGAGCACCGCGACCTCATCGAAGCGCTCAGGGCCCAGTACCTCACGCCCCCCTCCGAGCCGGTGGTCGCCAGACATCTGTCCGAGCTGCGATCCAGCCGGCAGGAGCCGCCGGTCTCCCGCTGGTCCCGAGGACTCACCCGAGCAGCGGCCGTGACGTTGATCGTGGCCCTCGGTACCGGGGCTGCGGCCCTGGCCTCGAGGTCCAACGGTCCGGACGTCGTGTCCGTCGAGCTGGCCGGTGACGCAACGTCCACCCCCGCGCCGACCACCGCCGAGACCGTGCCCGTGGGCAACGATCGAGCCCAGTTGGAAGGGGCGTCGACGAGCGCGTCGTCGGCCACGGGCGCAGCCGCCGGCTCATCGACACCGACGGTGGCGGGCGAGACCACCGCTGAGGCGAGCGCGAGCACCTCGGAGAGCTCGATACTGTCGACGACCTCCGACGGACCTACGGCGTCATCACCAGGCACGTCCGGCCCGCTCCCGCCGTCGCCCACGACCACGACGACAACACCTCCGACCACGACCGTGCCGCCCAAGACCGTGCCGACCGCATCGTCCACGGCGCCGCCGTCGCGGCCCTCCACCGGCGCGACGTGTGCCGGACTGGTGGCCACGATCGTCGGCACCGACGGTGACGACGTGCTGGTCGGCACCGAGGGTACGGACGTGATCGTCGGTCGCGAGGGCGACGACTACATCGACGGTCGCGGCGGCGACGACACGATCTGCGGCGAGAACGGCAAAGACGAGCTGTACGGAGGCGGGGGCGACGACTACATCGACGGCGGGAACGGCAAGGACCGCCTCGTCGGTGGCGGCGGCGTGGATAAGCTCATCGGCGGCAACGGTAGCAACGAGATCATCCAGGACGACCAGTAGCGCGACCGGTCCTTGGCTGCTGGCCGCCCGCCGCGGTCAATCGACGAGAGCACCGACGACCCGGACCCGGACCCGGCGGGCGTCGCCCGCGAGATAGGCGAGGGGTAGATCCTCGATCTCGATCGGGGTGATCGTGTCGGCCGAGGCGCCGGCGTCGACGGCGCGCTGGGTCGCCAACTCGATAGCGGCCGCCACCGCCGCTTCTCGCCGATGCCCGTGGAAGACCTGGTCCACCTCGCCGCTGACCTCGGCCAGTGCCGCCCCGACCGCATTGGCCGTGCCGGCGTGGGGCGGTCGGACGACGTCGCTGACGCCGGGCAGGCGATCGGGCACGGCGAATGCTCCCCCTCCGACCGCTACCAGGGGCAGTTCGGCCGCGGTCAGCTTGAGGCGATCGGCGGTCTCGGCGATCAGGTCGGCGGCCACCGCCAGCACCGCCTCGGCGTTCCGCAGCGCCGGCGTCGTCGCCCCGTCGATGCCGAGCCGGCCCATGCTGACGGCGGCGTCGGTGAGGGTGGCGACCCGGCCACCGAAGCAGAGGGCGTCGGTCAGGAGTCGCTGACCAACGCTGTCAGGGCCGACGGTCAGGCCGCCGTCGGCTCCGCTCCGGACCCGGCTTCCCCCGCCCAGCCCGATCGAGAGCAGGTCCGGGAGCTGGAACAGGGTGCGGACCTGCCCAACCTCGACCGCAGCGTTGGCTTGGCGGGGGTAGCCGGCGACCAGCGCTCCGAAATCGGCGGTCGTTCCGCCGACGTCGACGACCAGTCCCTCGTCGATCTCCGCCAGCAGCGCAGCTCCCCGCATGGAGTTGGTCGGCCCCGACGCGAAGGTCAGCACCGGGTACCGGACCGCATCGTCGATCGTGAGGAGCGTGCCGTCGTTCTGGGTGAGGAACAGCCTGGTCCCCGGCCCGAAGCCGGCATCGGTCAGCGCCTCCGAGAACGCGGCGATCGTGGTCCGGGCGAGGTCGAGGAGGCAGGCGTTTAGCCCGGCTGCGTTCTCTCGCTCCAGGAGGCCGAGACGCCCCAGTCGGTGGGAGCGGGTGATCGACGCCGCCGGCAGGTGGTCGGCGATGAGCTCGGCCGCTCGGTCCTCCTGGCTGGGGTCGACCGGGGAGAACGAGCCGGCGACGACGATGGCGTCGAGCCCGGCGTCACCGAACCGGCGGGCAGCCTCGACCACGGCGTGCTCGTCGAGCTCGGCGAACGGGCGCCCGTCGTACTCGACCCCGCCGCCGACCAGAACCGTCGCCCCGCTGACGGCTTCGGCCAGATCGGGGGGCCAGCCGACGAGCGGTGGCAGAGTGCGACCGGATGGCAGCCCGATGCGCAGAAAGCCCACCCGGTTGAGGTGGCGGCGCTGGACCACGGCGTTGGTGAAGTGGGTGGTGCCGATGACCACGGAGGTGACGTCGTCGTGGGGCACGCCGGCGAGGGCAGCGCCGATGCCCGACAGGACATCGTCGGTCGTCGGCTCCTTGACCGTGGCCAGAACCGTCCGCCCCTCGACCACGGCGGCGTCGGTGTTGGTGCCACCGACGTCGATGCCTATCCGCCGGGTCATGCCAACGGATCCACGGGGTCGAGGTCGTAGCCCATCGCCCGGGGACCGACGTAGGCGAGCCCGGCCTCGCTGCGGAAGAGCTCGGGCGCGGTCATGGCGATCAGGGCGGCCCGCTGTCCGTAGCGGGCCGTCTCGGTACCGATCGCCTCGCCCGACTCGACGTCGAGCAGGCAGATGAGGTGGGGCACGGTCGCGATCGGCTGTCGGTCGAGGCGGGCCACGAGCCACTCGTTCTGGAACTCGAGCTCGACCTCGCGGCCGGCCCACGCGTCGAGGCCCCCCACCACCGCTCGCCCTCGGAGGAAGCCGCCGGTCGTTCGGCGCTCGATGTCGATGATCTTGCCGGCGAAGAGCCTCCGTCCGCCGGTTTCGTCCACGATCGCGTCGACCGGATCGCGATGTTCGGCCCGGGCTCGACGGACCGTGGCTCCGAGCTCGATGGCGAGGCTCATCGAGTTGGCGACGCTCCATCGCTTGACCTCAACCCCGGTGCGGGGGGCCTTGCAGGTGGCCGCCATGGAGCCGGTCTCGACCGTCAGGACCCGACTCGCTCGCTCCATCCACTTCCACGTCGGCACGTGGCTGATCACGGCCTCGATCCCCCGGGGATCGACCAGCGACAGCGGCCAGGGCTGCAGGCCGGCGATGGCGAAGCTCGTCATCTGCGCCTCGGGGTAGGCCCGGCCCATGGCGTCGGCGTCGACGACCGGGAGATCGAGGTGGGCCGCGGCCATGAGCGGTTGGAAGGCGTTCGATCCGCCGATCTCGGTGGCCATGACGGCGTCGAACGGAGAGCCGAGGTGGTCGGCCATGATCTCGACCGCCCGAGCCACATCGCGACTGTCCTGCAACCGCTCTTGCATGACGACCGGTGCCCCCATGGTCGAGACAACCGCCACCTGGGCGTCGTCGGCGAGCTCGGTCGGATCGATCAGGTCGAACGTGCGACCATCGGCCATCAGGCGCTGGACGTTGAGGTGATTCAGATACGGGCTGCCACCTCCTCCGGTACCGATGACCCACGCCCCGACGGCCAGGTCGTCGATGTCGGTGATCGTGAGGGCTCGGCTCATCCTCGGGCGGTCTCGGGCGGCGGCTCCGGGTCGACCATCAGCTCGGCCGCGAGGTGGGCGGTGGCCCGGACCGCCGAGAGCACCGGCCGACCGGTGACCTGACGCACCGTCGTCAGCAGTTCCCGGTCGTAGCCGAAGCAGTCCAGCACGACCAGGTCGACACCGGCGTGCCGGAGCTGCTCGGCCGCCGCCGTCGGGTCGGTGCCCGGCTTGACCGCCACGACGGTGGCCGGGCGGTCGTCTCGCCCGCGGACCTCGGTGAACAGCTCGATCTGCTCGGGGATGGGGACCAGCACGCCGAGGCGGTGACCGGCCGGGAGGGTGGCATCGATCAGACCGTCGAGGACGACCGAAGGGAACAAGACGTTGGGTCGCGGCGGGAGACCTCGGAAGCGACCGGTGCAGGCGATCAGCGTCAGCCGGTCTCCGGCCCCGTCGACCAACGCCGCCATGCGTTCGGTGACCGACTTCTTGGAGATGATCACGTCGAGACCGGTCGGGAGTCGCGTATGGAGTGCGTCCGCGTCGGCGACCGGGGTCAGCGCCTCGATATCGGCGACCGATAGTCCGTCGAGGGCGCCCTGCACCTCGATGGGCCGATCGCCGAGAACGTCGGCCAGCTCCGCGACGATGTCGGGTCGTGGCGCCTGCCCGATGGTCAACACGAGAAGGGGCTGCATCCGATGGAGACTAGTGTCCTGTCAGCTTGATCCGTTGATGAATTCGCCGAGCTATCGGTGTCCCTCGCAAGGACGCAGGAGGCGGCCTCACCCGTGAGCGTGAGGCAACGACGAGGA
>Ga0224508_10000876_pt1 | contig 27810 bp, 27 predicted proteins | sample SF_Jan12_sed_USG_4_FD_170157 | JGI IMG/M metagenome (GOLD analysis project Ga0224508, IMG submission 170157) | Sediment microbial communities from San Francisco Bay, California, United States - SF_Jan12_sed_USGS_21 | ecosystem: Environmental > Aquatic > Marine > Sediment | place: USA... | reverse complement strand
TCAGAGTCGGCGGCGCTGTCCGTCTCGGTGTCAGCTCCATTGGTCGGCGTGTACTTGATCCGGACCCTGCCGTCCTCATTCCCTTGTGCGTTGATGCGTTGTTCCGTGATGTTGTAGACCAGGAAGCTTGATGAGATCTGGTTGCCTCCCTCGTTGATTGTCGCCTGTCCCGAAAACTCGATGATGCCTGCGTTGACGTCGTACGAGAGCTTGCCGGCTTCGGCGTAAGTGACCTCGTCCGTTCCCGATCGCTTCAATTCAAACGTTGCCGGAGAACCTGTAACCACCGCCTGCTTCAGCTGGTACTCGGCGAACGTAAGATCTGCGGAATCGCACTCTATGTGTCCGTCCTCGACGTCAATAACGACGTTGCCGGCGAACCGCCAGAATCCATCCTCATCTTCTGCGTTGGTGGCGCGGCCTTCGTCGGCTTCAATGCTGATCCGGCCTTGCGATAATCGCAAGCCAGTAAAAATAATCATCGACGTCTTGCCATCGAATGACGTGGATTCAGCATCAATATCCCACGGCAGCCGCAGGTCCAGATCGGTCGTCTCGGCAGTAGCAACAAGCGGTAATAATGCCAGTAATGGCAGATATCGTATGCGATAAATATGGCGTGCCATGGTTGTCATTCAGGGTGCGATCTTGCCGCGAACATTGGATTTGAGTTCGATTCTGTCATCGTTCAGCGATGCTAGCATGCCCGTCGCAGTAAGACTGCGTGCCCCGATGCGAATCTGAACTCGCTGATCAGTCTCCGCGACAAATCGTTCGGGATAGAGCTCGAGGTACTGCGTCCGAATTTCCGTCTCGTTGTCGGCAGAGCTACTGCTTCCCGTCGCACGAACATGTCCGCGCAAGGTGATACGCGGACTGCCTTCGGTTAGTGTGGCCGCATCGGCATTGACCGTCCACGGTATATCGCTGTCGGGTGAGTAGCGAACGCGAACATCGGTGAACTCGATGCTTTTGTCGGTCTGTTGCTCAGCGTAGTCCGCCTCGATCTCATACAGGAGGTTGCCGGCTTCGCCAGTACCCAGGATGCGTGCGGACTTGAGGTAATAGCCTCGGTTGATGGGTTCGTAAGGCAGCTCCTCTTTATCGCCTGATCGATCGGGGCGAGCCAGGTACCAGCTGCCAAGCGCACCCGCAGTCAGTACGGTGAGCAGCGCGAAATTTCGCGGACTGATCAAGAGGCGCCACCCTTTGCCGACAGCACGAGTTCGCAGACTTCGCGGACAGCGCCGAAGCCGCCCGTCGCCGATGTCGCATAGTCGCACTCGTCATGTAATTGGCCGACCGCATTAGCGACCGCAATCGAGACGCCTACGTGTTTCAGGAGCGGAAGGTCTGGAATATCATCGCCCACGTAGGCGCACTCGCGCTCCATGATGCCCAGCGCCCCGGCGATGTCGTCGAGTGCCGCGACCTTGTCGTCGCAGCCCTGCACAAGGTATGGAACGCCGAGTTCCTTCATGCGGCGCTCGACAGCGACTGATTCTCTGCCGCTAATTACCGCAACCGCGATGTCGGCGCTGATCAGTTGCCGAATTCCGAAGCCATCCTGGGTATTGAAGGCTTTGCTTTCGACGCCGTCATCGGAGAGGTAGAAGCGGCCGTCCGTAAAGACACCGTCCACGTCGAAAGCAACAAGGCGAATACCGGCGAGTTTTTCAGCCAAACCGCTCATAGAAGCCCTTCGCGAAACAGATCGTGAATATTCAGCGCGCCGACCAGAACCCCATCCTCATCGGCGACCAGGAGAGACGTAATCTTGTTTTCTTCGAGCATATGAAGCGCTTCAGCCGCGAGCACATCGGCTGAAGTCGTCTTGCAGTCTCTGTGCATGACGTCTCGAATGACCGTTGAGCGAACGTCAGCGCCGGAGTCCAGTGTTCGGCGCAGATCGCCATCCGTAAAGATGCCCAGAACCTTGTTGTCTGCATCGACAACAGCCGTCATTCCGAGGCCCTTTTCGGTCATCTCGAGTAAGGCGTCGCGCAAATTCACGTCGGCGCCGATAGCTGGTATGCGATCGCCGCTGCGCATGACATCGGCGACGCGCAGCAACAGGCGCTTGCCGAGATTGCCGCTCGGATGCGAACGGGCAAAATCCTCGGCCGTAAAGCCGCGGTTCTTGAGCAAGGCCACAGCCAACGCATCGCCCATGGCCAGCGTCGCAGTTGTACTTGCGGTGGGTGCGAGGTTCAAGGGGCAGGCTTCTTCGGCAACGCTGATATCGAGATGCACATCGGCTGCTTTCGCCATCGTCGAGTTCGGATTCCCGGTCATGGACAGCAGCTTCGCACCCATGCGCTTGACGACGGGCAGAATAGTGATGACCTCTGCGGTTTCTCCGGAGTAGGAGACCGCCAGCAGAAGATCGTGTTTCGTAATCATACCAACGTCGCCGTGACTGGCTTCCGCGGGGTGCATAAAGAACGCGGGGGTTCCGGTGGACGCCAAGGTTGCAGCAATCTTGTTGCTGACGTGGCCGGACTTGCCCATACCCGTGACGACGACGCGCCCATGCGTGTCCATGCACAGCTTACAGGCTGCGACAAAATCATCATTCAAGCGAGCTTTCAGGTTCTCGACAGCGCGAGACTCGATATCCAGCACTTCGCCAGCGAGCGCGAGTAATTCGTCGTTTGTGAGCGAGTCAGGCAAGGGTGGCCCTCAGCGGCATTGTTGCGTGCGCTTGCAGCCACATTCTATATGTTTTGCACCACGACGTATGAGTCATAGGCGATAAAGGCGACCAATAATGCCAAACCCTCGAGTCGCGAGAGTTCGGCATTGCCGTTGTAGTCGTAGGTCATCGCGAATAACACCAGCGTAAACGCCACCATGACAAATATGTGCAATGACAGTACGGTTGGCGCCAGTGCCGAAGGTTCGATCGTGGCCGCGACGCCGATAACGGCGAGAAGGTTGAAGATATTCGATCCGACGATATTGCCGATCGCAAGGCCATACTCGCCCTTGAGAGCGCTGGTCAGAGAGACGGCGAGTTCGGGCAGGCTGGTACCCAGCGCGACAACCAAAATGCCGATGACTACTTCGCTGATGCCGAGTATCGTGGCAACGCCGATGGCGCCGTCGACGAGCAGCTCAGCGCCAACGAGCAACGTGCCAAGACCAATGGCCAGCCAGACCATGGCCATTTTCATACTGACGTCGCTCGGGATCTCTGCCTCGAAGTCGCGTTTTATAGGATCGTTGGCAGCGGAGCGCAGGCCAAGACGCGCGAGCCAGAACATGACGATGATCAACCCGGTCAGCATCACAAGGCCGTCGACACGGCTGAGGTAGGAATCGAGGAACAACGATACTGTCAGCAGCGAGACTGCGAGCAGTGCGGGCATCTCGCGCCGCAATGTCGCCGATTCCATCTTGATGGGCCGAATTATTGCGGTGATACCAAGTACGAGGCCAACGTTGACAATATTGGAACCGATCGCGTTGCCGATGGCGAGACCCGGCTCTTTCTGAAGGGCGGCCACGACCGATACGAGAATTTCGGGTGCCGATGTGGCAAACGCCACAACAGTCAGCCCGATCAGCAGCGGGGCCACGCCGAAGTTACGGGCCGCTGCGGCGGCACCGTGAACGAACCGGTCGGCGCCCCACATGAGCAGGACGAGGCCGGCAATGACTAGTAGAAGGTTGCCTAACATAATTCGTCGTATCTAATGAGTGACGGGCGACGACAAGGTGTCTTGCCTGATGCCGACCGACCCACTCCGGCTGGTTATGATACACAATCATTGTCGGGCGTTGGGAAGCGGCGTATTTTGCGGGTACACTGCGCCTCCCCGAGCTTTACGTGCAGACGCGCCCAACATGGACTCAGCAGAAATCACACACAGAATCGAGATTGGATTCGCCGACGCCATCGTCAAGGTCATGAGTGATGACAATACTCACTTTGCGGCCCTTGTCGTCGCGGCGGAGTTTGAGGGCAAGCGACCGTTGGCAAGGCACCAGCTCGTTTATAAGTGCCTGGGAACCTTGGTCGGCAACGAAATTCACGCGCTTTCGATCACGGCATTGACGCCCGACGAATGGCGCGAACAAAACGGCGGTGCGGCAGGCGTTGGATAAGCTATTGATTGAAGGTGGCTCGACCCTGTCGGGGAATGTCACGATTTCCGGGGCGAAGAACGCGGCATTGCCGATCCTGGCGGGCACTTTGCTCGCCTCTGAGAGCGTAAGAATCAGCAACGTGCCGCACCTGAAGGACGTCACGACGATGCTGTCTTTGCTGCAGATAATGGGCGTGCAGGTCACGATTGATGATCGACTTGGTGTTGAGATCGACGCCAGCAGCGTCGGTCGACCCGAGGCTCCCTATGAACTCGTCAAGACGATGCGTGCATCCATACTCGTTTTGGGGCCGCTGCTGGCACGGTTTGGCGAGGCCAACGTGTCCTTGCCGGGTGGCTGCGCCATTGGCGCGCGGCCGGTCAACCTGCATGTGTCGGGATTGCAGGCGATGGGCGCTGACGTCGTCGTCGAACAGGGGTTTATCAAGGCCCGGGCGAATCGCCTCAATGGTGCCCATATTGTTTTCGACACCGTGACCGTTACCGGTACGGAGAACCTGCTCATGGCAGCCGTCCTCGCCGACGGCGAAACGGTGCTGGAAAATGCGGCGCGCGAGCCTGAGGTCACGGACCTGGCCCGCTTCCTGGTGGGTATCGGTGCGAGAATCGACGGGATCGGCAGCAGCACACTTTCTATCCAGGGCGTTGAACGCCTTGGCGGAACCGATTATGCGGTGTTACCGGATCGGATCGAGACCGGCACTTATCTTGTCGCTGCGGCGATGACCGGTGGACATGTCCGTGCGCTGCGTGCGGCACCGGAAACACTTGAAGCCGTGTTGATCAAGCTCGCCGAAGCAGGGGCGAGGATCGAGACAGGTGACGACTGGATTGATATCGACATGCAGCGTCGCCGGCCGAAATCCGTCGATGTTCGAACCGCGCCGTATCCGGCGTTTCCGACCGATATGCAGGCCCAGTTTTGTGCGATGAACGCGGTCGCCGAAGGTGTCGGGACGATTACCGAGACCATATTTGAGAATCGCTTTCAGCACGTGCTCGAGATGCAGCGCATGGGGGCAGATATCCAGCTCGAGGGCCACACTGCGATTTGCACCGGTGTGGATCAACTGACCGCGGCACCCGTGATGGCAACCGATCTTCGTGCTTCTGCCAGTCTCGTACTCGCCGGCCTTGCGGCGTCTGGTGAAACGCTGGTCGACCGTATTTACCACGTGGATCGTGGTTATGAGCGTATTGAGGAGAAGCTGGGACAGCTGGGTGCTTCAATTCGTCGAGTAGTGTAGCGGTTTCCTAGCGTGGCTCTTCCGGGCGCTCGCCCGCGGTTACCGTCGCGGAGAATCGCTCCCGATCGCGAATGCCGGTGATTTCGACCTTGTCCCCGGGTATCGTGCTGGCCGATATCAGCAGCGCCTGCCGCTTTGAAAAGACGGGCTCACCGTTCATAGCGAGGATCACATCGCCACGCCGCAAGTCTGCCGCGGCGGCCGGTCCATCGTCGTAAACCTCGCTGAGCAGGATACCGGTGTCGCCTTCGATACCGAGCGCCGTGCGCTCGGCGTTCGTCAGATCATCGGGAACCAACCCCATGTAACCGCGAATTACGCGCCCGTTCTGTTTGATTTGCTCAACGACCCCTCGAACCAGATCGACAGGAATAGCGAAGCCAATGCCCTCGGTTCCGGGATCCTGTGCAAGTACGGCCGTATTGATGCCCACGAGCTCGCCGCGGCTGTTGACGAGCGCACCGCCGGAGTTGCCGGCATTAATGGCGGCGTCGGTCTGGATGAAGTTCTCGAAGGTCACCAGGTTCAAGAGTCCGCGACCCGTTGCGCTGACGATGCCCTGAGTAACCGAGGTCGTGAGGCCGTAGGGGTTGCCAATCGCGAGGACGATATCGCCTATGCGCAGCTGGGACGAATTGCCCAGGCGTACCGCGGGCAGGGTTCCCAGGTTGACGCGGAGCAGGGCCAGGTCCGTTTCGGCGTCGACGCCGATCGTCTCCGGTTCTGTTATGCGGCCGTCGCTGAGTTGAACGCGGATTTCGGTGGCATCCACGATCACGTGGTAGTTCGTTACGAGGTAACCCTCAGGATCGATGATGACGGCCGAGGCGAAACTCGTATCGACTCGAAACCGGGTTCTTGCGTCCGGAGCGTCGCTGTCCTGCACGAGGCGCTTCGTGTAGATATTTGCCACCGAGCCGGCACTCAGGTCGACTGCGTCGGCGAAACTCGCCGGCTCATCGCCGGATTCGCCGATACCCGGCATCAGGTCCGGCCGAACGAGCACGACGAGAAACGCGACCGCGAGCCCCACGACGATCGATTGCAATAGAAAAATGAGAACTGATCTCAAATCGGCCACACGATGTCCCGGTATTCCTGTTTGTTTCAGCACCTAGCCAATTTCGATACGCCCCGTGTATAATGCGCCGTGGTTCCGCACCTAGTTCCGGGGTCTCCGTCATCCTGACGGCAAACTGGGCCTGCTGCAAATCTACCAGTTTCGAAATAAAGCAAAAAATCGCTGCAGAAGCGGCCGTCCACAGAACGGCGTATGGGAGTGCCTGATGACCGAAGACGACCTTGATCGCAATAGGCGTCATTTTCTAACCGTTGCAACCCTGGTAACCGGTGCCGCAGGCGCCGGAATGGTCGCAATTCCGTTTCTTTCCTCGCTGAAGCCCAGCGCCCGCGCGCAGGCGCTCGGGGCGCCGGTTGAAGTGCCACTGGCTTCGATGCAGCCCGGTGAGATGGTTCGTGTACTCTGGCGCGGCAAGCTGGTATTCGTGCTTCGCCGTACGGCCGAGATGCTGGATCGTCTGCCGGAGGTGGTCGACGAGCTGCGAGATCCGGACTCCGAGGTCGTTGAGCAGCAGCCCGAATATGCGGTGAACGACACCCGTTCCGTCAAGCCGGAGTATCTCGTCGTCGAGGGGTCCTGCACTCATCTGGGTTGCGCGCCGCTTGAGGACTTTGACGTTCGCCCGGCAGAGGGTTGGGAAGGCGGTTTCTTCTGCCCATGCCATGGCTCGAAGTTCGACCTCGCAGGACGCGTTTACAAGGGTGTCCCTGCACCCACTAACCTGCGGGTTCCGCCGCACCGATTCGTCAGGGATGACCTGATTCTGATCGGCCAGGACTCGGGAGCAGCGTAATGGCGAGAATCGAAGCAGAAGTTGGCAAGCCACAGGGCGGGTTCATAAAGTGGATCGACGATCGTTTCCCGATGACGGCGACGATGAAGTATCACGTAACGGAGTACTACGCGTCGAAGAACTTCAACTGGTGGTACATATTCGGCGTACTCGCATTCGTTGTACTGGCCATTCAGCTGTTGACCGGCATCTTCCTGACGATGAATTACAAGCCGGCGGCAGCCGACGCGTTCGCCTCCGTTGAATACATCATGCGTGATGTCGAGTGGGGCTGGCTGATTCGCTATATGCATTCGACCGGCGCATCGTTTTTCTTCATCGTCGTTTACCTGCACATGTTCCGTGCGATGCTCTACGGCTCCTATAAGAAGCCGCGGGAGTTGATCTGGCTAATTGGAATGTTAATCTTCTTCGTGCTGATGGCGGAAGGATTTGCGGGCTACCTGTTGCCCTGGGGACAAATGTCCTATTGGGGTGCGCAGGTGATTATCTCCCTGTTCGGCGCGATTCCTGTGGTCGGTGATGCGCTCGTCGAGATCATTCGCGGCGACTATTCGATTTCCGATATTACGCTGAATCGGTTTTTCGCATTGCATGTCATCGTATTGCCGCTGGCGCTGATCGCGCTCGTGTTTGTTCACATCGTGGCGCTGCACGAAGTTGGATCGAACAACCCGGACGGCATCGAGATAAAGAAAAACAAAGACGCGAGCGGCAAGCCCATCGACGGAATCGCATTTCACCCGTATCACACCAGCAAGGACCTGGTCGGCATCGTCGTATTCCTGATGATCTTCAGTTCGGTCGTGTTCTTTGCGCCGGATATGGGCGGCCTGTTCCTGGAACACGCGAACTTTGAACCCGCAAACCTGACGGCCACGCCTGAGCATATCGCGCCGGTTTGGTATTACACTCCGTACTATGCGATCTTGCGTGCGGTCCCCGATAAGCTTTGGGGCTTCGTACTGTTTGGGCTCTCCGTACTCCTGCCAGTTTTCCTGCCGTGGCTTGATCGTTCCCGCGTCAGGTCGATCCGTTATCGGGGCTGGATGTACAAGACCGCGTTGAGCGTATTCGTGGTCACGTTCATTTCGCTGGCTTGGCTTGGATTGCAGCCTGCTACCGGAACCTATGTGTTGATGGCGCGAATCTTCTCAGTACTTTATTTTGCATTCTTCCTGTTGATGCCTTTCTACACGGCCGCAGACAAGACCAAGCCGGTGCCGGACAGGGTGGTCTACCATGGTTAAACTCAATAAAACCGCCGGCCTGATGGTGCTTGGATTATGCTTTGTCGCCACGCAAGGGATGGCAGCGGGCGGTGGTGACACGCACATGGAAGCGGCGGAAATCGATCCTGGGAATATTTCGTCGCTGCAGCGCGGCGCGCGGAATTTCATGAACTACTGTTCGGGTTGTCATTCGGCACAGTACGTTCGCTATACGACGATCGGTAAATACCTCGGTTTGTCGGAAGAACAGCTTATCGACAACCTTATGTTCAATGCTGACAAGACCTTCGAGACCATTCAGGCGACCATGCCTTCGGCGGATGCGCAACGGTGGTATGGAACGGCGCCACCCGACCTTTCTTTGATGGCACGGGCGAAAGGAAACGACTACATATACAACTTCCTGAAGGGCTTCTATGTTTCGGAAGACAGTCCGACGGGAGTCGACAACCTTGTGCTTGCAGGAACCAGCATGCCGCACGTGTTGTGGGAATTACAGGGTTACCAGACCGCGATCTTCTCGACGCACAACAATGAAGATGGATCCGTTGCGACAACCTTCGAAGGATTCGAAGCGCTCAGCGCGGGCGCGATGGACGCGGAAGATTATGATGAGTTCGTCAGGGATACGGTTAATTTTCTTGCTTACATCTCGGAGCCCATTCGGTCCGATCGTCGCAAGCTCGGTGTCTGGGTGCTGATGTTCCTGATCTTCTTCTTCATCCTCGCCGCAATGCTCAAGAAACAAATATGGAAGGATGTGAACTAATGGCAGTTGTAGCCAACAGACGCTCTGTAATGACCTTGTTCTCGCGACCGACGGACATTCACAGTCATCGCGCACGACTTGTGCTCGCAGAAAAGAACATCAACATTGAAATTGCCAATGTTGCCGGGCCGGATTTGCCCGAAGACCTGATGGATTTGAATCCTTACCATACGGTGCCTACGCTGGTCGACCGTGACCTGACGCTGTATGACTCGCGGGTCATCATCGAGTATCTCGACGAGCGTTTCCCGCATCCACCACTAATGCCGGTCGATCCGGTAACGCGGGCGCAGTTCCGTCTTGCACTATTCCGTATCGAGACGGATTGGTACTCGATTGCCGAAGAGGTTGAAACGAGTAATGACGGCAAACTCAGCAGCAAGTCTCGCAAGTTGCTGCGGGAGAGCATCCTGCAAAGTAATGAGCTGTTTGGTGCACGGCCGTATTTCCTCAGTGAAGAGTTCTCGCTCGTGGATTGCACGATTGCGCCATTGCTGTGGCGCCTGCCCGTATACGGCATTGATCTCGGGCCCGATGCGGAGCCGATTGAGTCGTACATGAATCGGGTATTCGCGCGGCGCTCGTTCCAGCAAAGTCTTACCGAGCTCGAGCAAGAAATGCGCTTGTAGAGTCCAAAGGCGTCGCCCACGCCCCAGCTTATGTTTAGTTGCTAGCGATACGCCGAATAGATGGTAAGCTACAGGTATAAGGGGCGACTCAAGAATAAGAAAAGTGGAAAACTTCAATCGATCCAAAAGACCGTATCTTGTTCGCGCGATGTACGAGTGGATGGGTGACAACAGCCATACACCGCATATTGTTGTCGATGCATCTTTCGATGGTGTCAGCGTGCCGATCGAGCATGTCAAAGACGGCAAGATTATTCTGAACATTAGCGATTCGGCGGCACACAATCTAAAGTTGAACAACGACGCAATCAGTTTTCGCGCACGCTTTGGTGGTGTGCCTTTCGACGTCTGGGCACCGATGCGATCCGTCCTCGGTATCTACGCAAGAGAAACCGGGCAAGGCATGATTTTCTCGCACGATACGGAGCGGACAGCGCAACCGGAACTGGAGCACGATATCGACGAGACGAGTTCGCATCCTCACCTGAGGATCGTTAAGTAAAGTCAGGCGTCGCCCAATAAGGTCGCATCGATCAGATCGCACAGGCAGTGGATGACCACCAGGTGCACTTCCTGAATGCGCGCGGTGCGCGTTGCAGGAACCCGGATCTCGACGTCCCCTTCGGCGAATACGTCAGCCATGCGGCCACCGTTGCTGCCAGTCAATGCGACGACATTCATGCCGCGTTCATGAGCAGCCGCAATCGCACGAATAACGTTCTCTGAATTTCCCGAGGTCGAGATACCCAACAAGACATCCCGCGACTTGCCGAGCGCCCGAACCTGCTTGCTGAAGATCTCCTCGTAGGCATAGTCATTGCTGATCGAGGTCAGCGTCGAGCTGTCAGTCGTTAGCGCTACTGCCGGCAATCCCGGCCGCTCCATCTCGAAGCGATTCAAGAGTTCTGATGAAAAGTGTTGCGAATCTGCCGCGGAACCGCCATTGCCGCAGCTCAGGATCTTGCCGTCATCGAGCAAAGCCTCACTCATCAGGCGGCCCGCAACCACGATAGTCTCGGCAAGTTGCTCCGCTGCCGCTTGCTTAGTCGCAATGCTCTCCGCGAAATGATCGCGAACTCGCGTAACGGGGTCCATGGTTTCTCCGCCTGAGGGGTTGTGGGGCGAATTCTAGCAGCAGTTGCTGCCGCTGGTGTCCTGTCTTGCCCAAATCCTTCAACGAACGCACAGAAGCCGCATGCACGTTCGGGACAGGACACGAAGTCACAGGGTTGAGTCACTTGGCCGGAACGCATCCTGAATCCACTCGATGGTGTCGCCTGCGATCGCGACCACGTCGAAGCGCATGGTATGGCGAGCATAGCGCTGACTGTTTGCAACAAACATTGCCGCCGTACGCAAAATCTTCCTTTGTTTACGATGATCGACGGTTGGGGCCGGGGACGAAAACCGCGTTGATTTTCGATAACGCACTTCGACGAATGTCAGGCAATCGCCGTCGAGCATGATCAGATCGATCTCACCGCCGCGACTCCGAAAATTCCTCGTCACGGGCCGCAGGCCCTGGTGGACCAGAAAATGCAGGGCACTTTGCTCTGCCTCGTTGCCTGCTTTTCCAGTGGCTCCAGTTACCAGGGTGTATCGTCCGCAGCTTCGGGTGTAATGAAATCAGCATCATCACTTTCGTCCTGAATCGGCCCCCCGACCGAGTCCATACCGGGCAACGCAACGACTTCGCCGTTCTGAAATTGCGCCCAGGCGAGGCGCCGATGAATGCGGCCACCCGCATCGACGAACAATGTGCCTGTGGCGCCATCGAGTTCAGCCATCTGTCCCCCGCGATATGCAAAAAGTGCGGCGATCAGGTTGTATGCGTCGTAGCCCATAGCATGCAGGCGTGCCATGCGGCGTTCATCAGGCCAATACGCCGCGAATTCTCCCGGCAGTTCTTCGATCCAGGGCTGAGGATCAATGACCCATGGCGTATCGGCAAACATGATGCCGTTAAGGTCGGAATTGGAACGGCCGTCCATCGCGTATACGGACGACGTTGAATAGACGGGCAAATCACCCGAGTAGTGAAATTTCAGCTGCGCTTTCAGCAGCCGACCGGCCGGCGCATCGGTCGCAAGAAAGATGAATTCCGTGTCTTGGCGTCTGCGCGGATCAAACTGCAGTCCAGCGCCAATATTGGCGCGCATGCGCTGGTAGCGCCGGACACTGCCGGTAAGGCCCATCAGGTTTTCGATCTCATTAGAGAAGTCCTGTTCGCCCGGCGTGTAACTTCGGTAGTCCAGCAACGTGCCACCGAGGCCTTCGAATTCTGTCGAAAAACTCGTGAGGACGCGTCGGCCCCAATCGTTGTTGGGCACAAGGGCCACAGCACGCGTGTAGCCATCACCGAGCGCGCGAACGGCGGCGGACGACGCCTCGTCTTCCGGCGCGAGCGCAAACTGATACAAGCCCGGAGGCGCGAGCGTATCGTCCGGCAGGTAGTTCAGGGTCAGGACCGGGACCGGAACGAGGATGTCGTTAGCCAGCTGTGTAACGCTCTTCTTGAGCAACGGTCCGACGACAAACTCCGCACCGTCCGCGACGGCTGCGGCATATGCCGCACTTGCACCGCCTTCAGCAGTGACGTTATAGATGTGCACGCTCTGACGGTCATCGAGTCCTGCGGCGGTCGTGAAATATGCGCCGAGGAAACCGTTCTGTACGGCTGTGCCGGCAGCGGCTGCTCTCCCGGACAGCGGCAGCAGCAACGCGATTTGACGAGGGTACTCGAGCAACAGATTTTCGGGCAGCTGCAGATCGCCAAGCACGGTGATTGCCGGATGGTTGGCGTTAGCCTCGCGCCAGCGCAGGACACCATTGCTCCAACCGACGCCCTGCTGGCCTGTGGATGCCGCGAGCGAGCCGATCGAGAGCCAGCCGCGCACGATGGGGTTTGTCGCTGTCTCGGCATCACGCCGCAAGACCTGCGGGCTACTGACGAGCAATCCTTGCCACAGACGCTTGCGGTTCTGCTCGATCCCGCGGCTGTCAGTGATCCAGGTCTCGCGTTGCATCATCAGTTGAACAGCGCGTGCCGGATCCTGTTTCTGTATCCAGGCATCGGCCCGAAGTGCTTCGACCCGGAGTCTGTCTCGCTCTGAAAGCGGCTCACGACTCATGGGCTCCAACAGCTCGATTGCGTCGTCCGCCGCACCTGCGTAGAGCGATAATGCTGCGGAGTTCGTGTTCCAGATAGGCAGCAGGCTACCGGAGTCCGGTCGCGGCACGTTGTTGAACGCGTTGTTGGCGCGCGCCACGTCGCCGGCATCGAGCCACTGCTCGACGGCGAGCAGCGTTAGCCGGTCCCGTTCCGTGCCAAAGGCCTCGCTGGCGAGCGCGATGTAAGCACTGGCGGATTCGGCGTGCTCGCCATTTCGAGCGAGCCGATCGGCACGATCTTCGCCGCTGCCCGTCAGACCACCGAAACCGCTTGTCTCGCAACCCGCCAACGTGATCAGTGCCAGTAGCAGGGCGATGATGCTTGCCAGTGAGCGCGTTGCGCGGGCAGGATGTCTGAGATTACTCATCATATTCATGTAACCGAAAAAAGGTTGTGTGCCAAATGAGCGGCAAGCTGTTCATCGTTGCAACGCCGATCGGCAATTTAGAAGATCTGACACCGCGAGCAGCCCAGACGCTCGCTGAGGTGGATCTTATTGCAGCCGAGGATACCCGCCACACCGGGCGATTGCTATCGCATATAGGCGTCAAAACGCGGCTTTTGGCGCTGCATGATCACAATGAAGAAAAGGTCGTGGCCAGCGTCATCGCGGCGCTTGAGTCCGGGCAGTCGATCGCCCTCGTGAGTGATGCAGGTACGCCGCTCGTCAGCGATCCTGGCTATCGTCTCGTACGCGCCGCGCATCAAAGTGGCATCACGGTGTCACCCGTACCGGGTGCCAGCGCAGTCACGGCAGCCCTGTCAGCGGCCGGATTACCGACAGACCGATTCTGCTTCGAAGGCTTTCTGCCGGCGAAAAAGGCGGCGCGTCGCATTGCGCTCGACGCACTGAGCCACGAATCCCGCACCCTGGTTTTCTATGAGTCGGTACATCGTATTGCCGACGTGCTGGACGACATGTGCATTGCCTTCGGTGAAGGGCGGCCCGCTTTCATCGGCCGTGAGCTGACGAAAATGCACGAGCAGTGCGTACTGGCAATGCTGGGGTCCCTTCGGGATAAAGTCGACGACCAGTCGATACCGGGTAAAGGGGAGTTCGTCATCGTGGTCGGCGGCACCGATGAAATACCAGAATCTACGCTTGAGGTCGATCGCCTGCTATTGGAACTGGGCAAACGGCTGCCGGCGAAAGACGTGGCCAAGGTGTCCGCGGCTGTCACAGGGCTGAAAAAGAACGCTCTGTATGAGCGAATTCTCGACCTGAAAGAGCGCACGCGATAATTGAACTCAACGACAGAGTTTGTTCGTGTAGGGAGTGAAGTCATCGCCGTTAGTCGTCGCAAAGTAAATAGGGGTCGAACCGAGGTTTTCCTTAGAAAACCTCGGTTCGACCCCTGTTAGTCCTGTAAAATCGGGGGTGAGAGAGCCGGAGTTGGCCAGACAATCGCTGCAGGAATGCAGAGGAAAGTCCGGGCTCCTTACGGACAGGGCGCCAGGTAACGCCTGGGGGGCGTGAGCCCATGGAAAGTGCCACAGAAAATATACCGCCGGCTTGCGAGCCGGTAAGGGTGAAAAGGTGCGGTAAGAGCGCACCGCGCGACTGGTAACAGCTCGCGGCACGGTAAACCCCGCCCGGAGCAAGACCAAATAGGGGAGTACGGGCTTTATGCCCACCGTCGGTTCCGAACGGACTCCCGGGTAGGTTGCTAGAGGCAGCTGGTGACAGCTGTCCCAGATGAATGGTTGTCGACGACAGAACCCGGCTTATTGCTGACTCCGGCTTTCTCACCTCCCTTTTTCCTTTTAAAAACAATAGGTTACAATATATGTTTGGGCGCGCTCGCGGCGCTGACTGCGCGCTGCGCAAATCGGCGCGAGATTGCGCGAAAAAGACCCGCTGTCGCCTAATAGCGACCCGTTTTTGAGGTTTTGTCGAAGAAGCAACTATAAGCAATTGATTTATTTGGCGCGAACGCTGCCATATTTCGCCTTTTTTGGGCCACCGGATAGCCCCTAAGTCACTGTAGAACAAAGACTAATTGCAATTGTTTGTTGACGGTCGCCGCGGCCGCCACCTATAGTGTTGAAAAGTGGATAAAAGTGGGAGGAAAGGGGCAGCTCGCCCAGGATTCGCGCCAGAAGAGCGGAGCCCGGGGCCGTCCCTGACGTCGTGTTTCGAGGGGCTACCAAAGTCACGTTGGACGCCAAAGGGCGTATGGCAATACCGACCCGGTATCGGGAGCGGCTCGTCGCCCGTTGTGATGGCGAAATCATCGTGACTGTTGACAAGGACCACTGTCTCCTCGTTTACCCGTTGCCTGACTGGGAAGAGCTTGAGCGCAAGCTCGTTCGTCTACCGAGCATGAACAAAGCGGCTCGTCGCATCGTGCGAATTATGGTCGGTTACGCCACCGAGGTCGACATGGACGGAAGCGGACGCATCCTGGTCTCGCGCGAACTCAGGGATTTCGGTGGGCTCGACAGGAACGCGATGCTGATCGGGCAGGGCAACAAATTTGAACTATGGGATGAACAGACCTGGAACGAAAAACGCGATGAGTGGCTCAACGAGGAAGAAGACGGCGACTTGCCGGCAGACCTCGAGTCGATCTCGTTCTAGGCCGCTGTCCACTCAATGAGCAGCAACGAGCATGTGCCGGTGCTGCTGGGGCCGGTCCTGCAGGGACTGAAAATAAAACCAGACGGCTGTTATGTCGACGGAACGTTCGGACGCGGGGGCCACAGCGGGGAGATTCTGAAGCAACTCAACGCCAATGGTCGACTGATCGGAATCGATCGTGACCCGCAGGCAATCGCTTCAGCGGACAGGACCCTTACAGATGATCCGCGCGTCGAATTAATAAGAGGTGTTTGTGCGCAACTTGGGACATTCATTAGCGACAGGGAACTTGTCGGCAAGGTCGACGGGCTGCTGCTCGACCTGGGCGTTTCGTCGCCGCAACTGGATGAGGCCGATCGAGGATTCAGTTTCCTTCGCGACGGACCGCTCGATATGCGAATGGACCCGGATTCGGGCGTGTCAGCCGGTGAGTGGCTTGCGTCCGTGGATGAAAAAGAATTGAGACGCGTACTTTCAAAATTCGGTGAAGAGCGACACGCGGCGCGCATTGCTCGTGCCGTGCTTGCCGCGCGGGAAAATGCTCCGATCGTGAGAACTTCGGAGTTGGCGGCTATCGTTGCGTCCGCAGTACCTGCTCCTTACGGCAAGCGACGACCCGGAAAGCACCCTGCGACAAAGACATTTCAGGCGATTCGTATTGCAATCAACGGTGAACTCGAGCAACTCGAATCCGTACTCGCGCAGTCGATCGACGTATTGCGGCTAGGCGGACGGCTCTGTGTCATCAGCTTCCACTCGCTTGAGGATCGTATCGTGAAGCGGTTCATGCGAGACGCGTCGCGCGAGCCAGAGCCGTATCGTGGCATGCCTTCGATTCCCGATGAATTCCGACCGAAATTGAAAGTTATTGGCAAGGCCATCACCGCGACGGCTAACGAAATCGCAGTGAACCGCAGGGCACGAAGTGCACGGCTGCGAATAGCGGAGCGCCTGTAATGCAGGCAAATCAGCCGACGCAGCCGTTTCTTCTCGTCTTCGTATTCACGGTGGTGTGCGTTTTGAGCGCAATAGCGTTGGTTTATACCAAGCACGAATCGCGCAAATTATTCGTGGAACTCGAGGGGCTGACGCATGAACGCGATGGACTGAATATCGAGTGGGGCCAGCTGCAGATCGAACAAAGCACCTGGGCGCAGCACGCACGCATTGAGCAAGTCGCAATCGAAGACCTTGCTCTAGTGCGACCTGAAACAACTGAAATATTGGTAATTGAACGCCAATGAGACGCGGCGCTGAGACAAAACAAAAAACTGAGCGACGCTTCGTCGCCCGTGTGACGATGGTACTGGCGTTTTTTGGTCTCGTGGCTGCGTCGCTGGTCGCGCGTGCTGTTCATCTGCAGGTACTCGATAAGGATTTCCTGAACAAGCAGGCGGATACGCGCCATCTGCGAACCGAGAGAATCTCTGCGCACCGCGGCACGATTACCGACCGATACGGCGAGCCGCTCGCAATCAGTACACCGGTAGACAGTATCTGGGTGAATCCACAGGAGTTTGCGTCAGCCGTCGACAACGTCCCGCAGCTGGCGCGCACGCTGGATATCGATTCGCAAATCCTCATGCGTCGCATCACGCGCAGCATGGACAAGGAATTTCTCTACCTGAAGCGGCACCTGAACCCCGAGCAGGCAGAACAGGTTCTTGCGCTGAAACTACCCGGCATCAATGTGCAGCGCGAATACCGTCGTTACTACCCTGCATCGGAGGTTACGGGACACCTGGTTGGCTTCACCAACATCGACGATGAAGGCCAGGAAGGTCTCGAGTTGGCGTTCAATCATTGGTTAGCGGGTGAATCAGGTGCCAAGCGTGTGCTCAAGGATCGCCTCGGTCGCTCCATCGAGAATGTCGAGAGCATTCGCCCGGCGCGTCATGGCAAGGACCTGAAGACAAGCATCGATCTGCGGCTGCAATACCTCGCCTACCGTTCACTCAAAGCTGCGATCAAGACGCACGAGGCTCGCTCGGGCTCGATCGTCGTTCTCGATGTCAAAACCGGCGAAGTGTTGGCGATCGTGAATCAGCCGACTTACAACCCGAATGACCGCTCGCAGTTTGCGGCCGAGCGTTATCGCAATCGTGCGATCACGGATATTTTCGAGCCCGGCTCGAGCATCAAACCGCTTGTTGTTGCGGCCGCACTTGAAAGCGGCCAGTACCGTCCGAGTAGCACTGTCGACACCGCCCCTGGCTATGTGACGGTGGGCGCTAAGAAAATCGAAGACCGTCATAACCTTGGTCGCGTGAGTCTGACGACTATTCTGGCGCGCTCCAGCAACGTTGGTGTGACGAAGCTTGCGATGACCCTCGAGCCAGATCAATTGTGGGACACGATGACGCAGTTCGGTTTTGGCGCGCTGACGACCAGCGGCTTCCCCGGCGAGTCGGCGGGCATGCTGACGCATTTCAGTCACTGGCAACCTATCAGTCAGGCCACCCTTGCCTACGGGTACGGTGTATCGGTCACGCCGTTGCAGCTTGCACAGGCGTACGCCGTCATCGGCGATGGCGGAAGCATGCGACCGATATCTCTGGTCGGACTGGATCAATCGAACGAAGGTGAAAAAGTAATTTCGGAGGATACCGCTTTCGCGGTGCGACGCATGCTCGAAGAGGTAGTGCGACCGGGCGGAACCGGCACAAAAGCCTCGGTCGACGGTTACCGTATCGCCGGCAAGACCGGCACGGCCCGGAAATTCGCCACAGGGGGCTACTCGGAGGACAAATACATCTCGATATTCGCCGGCCTCGCACCTGCCAGCGATCCACGGCTGGCGACGGTAGTCGTGATCGATGAACCGCAAGGCGAACTCTATTACGGCAGCGACGTTGCGGCGCCGGTTTTCGCCGACGTAATGACCGAGTCGCTGCGTTTGCTGGCCGTGGCACCCGACGCGATGCCGGCACGCGATGCCCTGCAGGCGATGGCAGATCGGACAACGAGTCGATGAGCATGCCAGCAGAACACGTGACCCCAATTCTGACCCTCGCCGACTTGCTGGAAGGCTACGCGGATGCGCCGCCCATTCCGATACGCGGCATCGCGAGCGACAGCCGCCAGCTGGCCGAAGGGTTTCTGTTTCTGGCCTGCAAGGGTGCGAACAGCCACGGGCTCGAATATTTGGCCGAGGCGCAGGCGGCGGGCGCAAGCGCGGTTGCCTATGACGCATCGACGATCGCTACGCCGAAGAATATCGGTGTGCCCATGGTCGCGGTCGACGACCTCGGCGAGAAGCTGGGTGAAATCGCGCATCGTTTCTACGGCCGGCCGTCGGAAGCGCTGGGCGTGATCGGCATTACCGGAACAAACGGCAAAACGACGGTCGCGTGGCTTATCGCGCAATGCCGCCAGCTGTTGGGTGAGCGATGCGGCTATCTCGGCACACTCGGGTACGGAGTTGACGAAGTTCACGGCGCGGATGGATTGACGACGCCAGCCGCCGTCGAGCTGCATGCTCGACTCGCCGATTTCGTGGCTCGGGGCGCGAGCTTCGCGGCCGTTGAAGTTTCGTCTCATGCAATCTCACAGCGGCGCGTCGACGGTGTGCATTTCGAGGCGGCGCTATTTACAAATCTGACGCGCGATCACCTCGATTATCACGCTGACATGCGCGATTACTTTGAAACCAAGGCGCGACTGTTCCTTGGTTCCGACATCGAACATCGAATCATCAACGTCGATTCAGAATATGGCACCGAGCTTGCGGAGCGCTGCGGGCAGGACGTCGTCAGCGTCTCGACAGACATCGATCGAGTTGCGACCAGCAGGCCGCATGTGTTCGTTCGCTCCGTTGTCGTCAGCCAACAGGGCTCGGACATTGCCTTCGTCAGCGCCTGGGGCGATGGCCGCTTCGGCTTGCCGTTAGCCGGTGATTTCAACGTAGCGAACGCCGTTATTGTCCTCGCGCTGCTGCTAAAGCAGGGCGTCTCGGCGGACGCGGCATGCGATGTGTTGTCCCGGGTGCATGCGCCGCCGGGGCGCATGCAACGCGTTGCCGTCGAAGGGATCGCAGTCTACGTCGACTATGCGCACACGCCGAATGCCATCGAGGCGGCACTACGCGCGCTGCGGCCACATTGCCGTGGCAGACTTTGGTGTGTTTTCGGTTGTGGTGGTAATCGTGATGTTGGCAAACGTCCATTGATGGCCGAATCGGCCGAGCGACTGGCCGACCGCGTCGTAATTACCAGCGATAATCCCCGGACGGAAGATCCGCGGCAGATCCTCGACGAGGTGCTATCGGGTCTCGAGCAGCCGAAACTGGCAACGGTCATTGAAGATCGTGCCGCTGCGATCGCCTGGACGATTGACCAGGCGGGCGACACGGATATCGTTTTGATTGCCGGCAAAGGTCATGAGAATTACCAGCAGATCGGTGCTGAGCGTCGCCCCTTTTCGGACTATGCGGTTGCAGAGGTCGCGCTGGCAGCCCGGGCGACAGGAGGTCTGCAGTGATCGCCTCACTGAGCGTCGCGGCTGAATGCATGGACGGTGTGCTGCACGGAGACGATCGTGGCTTTGCCGGCGTAAGCACTGACAGCCGCACCCTGCGCGATGGCGAACTGTTCTTCGCGCTGCAGGGCCCGAACTTCGACGGTTGCGACTACCTGAGCGCGGCGCAGGCTGCCGGCGCGGCCGGAGCGGTCGTGCCGAGCCTCGTCGACGCGGACATCTCGCAGATCAAGGTAGACAACACTCGTTGGGCATTGGGTTGTTTCGGCGCGGCGTGGCGAAGTCAGCATGACGCAATGGTCATTGGCGTGACTGGCAGTAATGGCAAGACGACAGTCAAAGAGCTGGTCAGGGCCTGTCTTGAAAAACAGGCGCCGACTTTGGCGACGCAAGGTAACCTGAATAACGATATCGGCATGCCGCTGATGCTGGCAAGGATAGAAGATAAACACCGTTTCGCGGTGCTCGAAATGGGCGCCAACCATGCCGGCGAAATCGCGTACCTGACAACGCTCGCGAACCCTGATGTCGTCGTTATCACCAATGCGGCCGCCGCTCATCTCGAGGGCTTTGGTTCGGTCGATGGCGTTGCGCGCGCCAAAGGCGAAATTCTGCAGAACGCCAAGCGGCCGGAGATCGCGATTCTGAACGCCGACGATCCGTACTTCGACGACTGGTCTTCGCTGGTCGAGGACATCCGTCTGCTTAGCTTCGGGCTTGGCCCGTCAGCGGACATCCATGCCGACGAGATTGTGACAGGTGTCGAGCAATCGGAGTTTCGCCTGAAGCTGTCGGGGGGCAATGTGGCCGTGCGTTTGCCGCTCCCTGGCATTCACAACGTGCGGAACGCATGCGCGGCAGCCGCCGTCGCGCATGCGCTTGGCATCGATGCGTCGCAGATAAAGGAGGCTCTCGAAGGCGTCAGCCCGGTCGGTGGCCGCTTACAGCCGCTGCGTGGCACCAACGGCGCGACTCTTTTTGACGATAGTTACAACGCGAATCCGTTATCGGTCATGAGCGCAGCAGAATTCCTGTCGCAACTTTCCGGCGAAAGCTGGCTCGTGCTCGGCGACATGAAAGAACTCGGAGACGATGCGGCGGCGCTGCACCGCGAGGTAGGCGAAGCGGCACGCAGAAGCGGCATCGACCGCCTGTTTGCGCTGGGCGATTTGTCACGCAACACGGTGGAGGGATTTGGCGAGCATGCAAGCTGGTTCGGAAGCATCGACGCGCTGGTCGATGAACTGAGTGGCTGCCTCAGCAACTCGGTCAATGTGCTCGTGAAAGGTTCCAGATCGATGCGTATGGAGCGTGTCGTCGATGCGCTGCGTGAAGTCGAGCCCGTGAGAAGAGAGGCCTGACATGCTGCTCTATCTTACAAAGTACCTCGCACAGTTTGAATCAGGTTTCAATCTCTTCAATTACCTGACGATGCGCGCGATTCTGGGTGCGCTAACGGCGCTGCTTCTGTCGTTCATCATCGGACCACGCATGATCAAGCGGCTGAGCGTAAACCAGATCGGCCAGCCGGTCCGCGAAGAGGGTCCCGAGACGCACTTGCTCAAAGCTGGCACGCCGACGATGGGAGGTGCGCTGATTCTCACCGCCATTGCCGTCAGCACGGTGTTGTGGGCAGATCTCGAGAATATCTACGTCTGGATCGTGTTGTTTGTCACATTGTCTTTTGGGGTCATCGGTTACGTCGATGACTACAAGAAACTCGTATTGCAGGACCCCGCCGGCATTTCGGCGAAGCAAAAGCTCTTCTGGCAGTCTAGCGCGGCTCTCATTGCCGCCATTGCTCTGTACGTCACGGCAACTGATGAGGTGCAAACCTCATTGTTGATTCCGTATTTCAAGGATCTGGCGATTCCCCTGGGGCTCTTTCAGGTTGTCGTGACGTACTTTTTTATTGTCGGCTTCAGTAACGCAGTAAATCTGACTGATGGCCTCGACGGTCTGGCGATCATGCCGACCGTGCTTGTTGGCGGCGCACTGGGCATCTTTGCCTACGTCACAGGCAATATCAATTTTTCCGGATATCTCGGCATACCGTACGTGCCGGGCACGGGCGAGATCCTGGTTTTCTGCACGGCGCTCGCAGGTGCCGGTCTCGGGTTCCTCTGGTTCAACACGTACCCGGCACAGGTATTCATGGGAGATATTGGCGCGCTTTCGCTTGGCGCGGCGCTCGGCGTTGTGGCGGTCGTTGTGCGTCAGGAAATCGTGCTCGCGATCATGGGCGGCGTTTTCGTCGTCGAAACGCTGTCAGTCATGATCCAGGTGGCGTCATTCAAGCTCACCGGCAAGCGCGTTTTTCGCATGGCGCCGCTACACCATCACTTCGAACTCAAAGGCTGGGCCGAGCCCAAGGTCATTGTTCGATTCTGGATTATCACGGTCATCCTCGTGCTGATCGGCCTCGCGAGTCTGAAAATACGATGAGCGCCGCGCGAGCAACAGCGACTAAGGACCTCGTTGTGGGAATCGGTGCAACCGGATTGTCCGTTGCGCGTTATCTCAGACGAACGGATATCGATGCGATGTTCTTCGACAGTCGCGAACAGCCGCCAGGTATAAAAGAGCTCGACGAAGTCTGGCCAGATGCCGAGGTGTTGCTTGGTAACGCGAAACTGCCAAGCGGCGTCGCGCGAATCATTGCTTCGCCCGGTATCTCGGACAGCCATCCGTTGCTCGCGAACGCGCGTAAGAAGCACGTCGAAGTCGTTTCTGACATCGAGTTGTTCGCGCGTGCGGCCAAAGCGCCTTTCGTCGCGGTAACTGGCTCCAACGGCAAAAGCACTGTGACTACGCTGATTTATCACATGTGCCGCGCTGATGGCCGTGAGGTTCTTGCCGGTGGAAATCTCGGCAAGCCTGCGCTCGATCTCCTGGATCAACCGACGCCGCAACTTTTCGTGCTTGAGCTGTCCAGCTTCCAGCTGCATCGGACGCAGACATTGCCCGCTGCCGTCGCCGTGCTTCTCAATGTGTCACCCGATCACCTTGACTGGCATACCGATGAAGCTGAATACCGGGAGTCGAAGTATCGCGTCTACCGGGAAGCGCAGGCGGCCGTTATCAATCGCGCTGATGCCGAAGCCGCAAGGCACACCGGGCACTGCAAACGTGTGATCAGTTTTGGACTTGATGCACCGGACGACAATCAGTTCGGGTTGCGTGTCGAAGATGGTCAAACTTACCTTGCGCGCGGCGATTCGCTGCTGATTTCTGTGAGTGATCTGGCGATGTACGGTGCGCACAACCAGCTCAATGCGCTGGCGGCACTGGCGGCCGGGGAGTTGATCGGCCTTGGCATGCTCGAAATGCTGCAGGTTCTTGCCGAATTCCCGGGTTTGCCGCACCGCATGCAGTTTGTCGCACGCATCAGTGCCGTCGACTACATCAACGATTCCAAGGCGACGAATGTCGCCGCGGCTGTGGCATCCGTTAATTCCGTAGATGGCATGCTGGTGTTGATCGCCGGCGGCCAGGGCAAGGGCGGCGACTTCAGTGAACTTGCCGAAGCGCTCGAAGGCAAGATGCGTGGCGCCGTATTGATCGGAACGGATGCGGAAAGAATCGCGAGCGCGCTCGATACCGTTATGCCTGTACATTTCGCCGAAGGCATGGCGCAAGCGGTCCGGCTGGCAGCATCCTGTGCCGAGGCGGAGGACACGGTACTGCTTGCGCCGGCCTGTGCCAGTTTCGATCAGTTCGAGAATTACATGGCGCGTGGTGACGCGTTCAGTGATGCCGTGCGGGCGTTGAAACGATGACGTGGAGAGCTCATAACGCCACCATGCCGTTCCCGGCCCGACTGAAGACCGAGTTGCAGATCGATCCGGTCCTCCTGACGATCGCGCTGGCCTTGCTGCTCGGCGGATTCGTGATCCTGGCTTCGGCATCGATCTCGATTTCCGACAACGCCGTCGGCGACCCGTTTTTTTACGTACAGCGGCAGCTGTTTGCGGCGGCGATTGGCGCGGTCGCCGGCGGAATCTGCCTGTTTATCCCGATACGTCTGTGGCAGAGCCTGGGGCCATTGATGCTATTTGCCGGTCTTGGCCTCCTGGTGCTGGTGCTTGTTCCGGGCATTGGTTACGAGGTGAATGGCAGCACCCGCTGGGTGCGGTTTGGCTTTATAAACCTGCAGGTATCAGAGCCGGCACGGCTCTGTTTTCTGCTCTACCTTGCCGGGTACCTGGTGCGTCGCAACAAGGCATTGCGCGAGGAGTTCGTGGGCTTCCTTCGTCCGATGCTGGTGTTGACGCTGGCCTGTATCCTGTTGCTCAAGGAGCCGGACTTCGGCGCTGCTCTTGTGCTGCTCGCTACGGCGCTTGTCATGCTGTTCGTTGCAGGCGCACGCATCCGCGATTTTCTCGTGTTTTTCTCAGCAGCCATAATTGCCATGGCCGTGTTGGCGATAACCTCGCCGTATCGTATGAAACGCCTGACGGGATTCCTGGACCCGTGGGCGGACCCGTACGACTCCGGGTTCCAGCTGACACAGTCGCTAATCGCGATCGGCCGTGGTGAGTGGTTTGGCGTCGGCCTTGGTGACAGCGTGCAGAAGCTTTTCTACCTGCCCGAGGCGCACACTGATTTCGTTTTCGCCGTATTCGCCGAGGAGTTCGGTCTCGCAGGATCGCTGATTTTGATCGCGTTGTTCCTGGCCTTGCTCTGGCGTGTTTTCAAACTCGGCATGCGGGCGGCGAGTGCCGAGCGCTTCTTTGAGGCCTACATCGCGATCGGCCTTGGCACATGGCTTGGCCTGCAGGCGTTTATTAACGTTGGCGTGAACATGGGCCTGTTGCCAACCAAAGGCCTGACTTTGCCGTTGGTCAGTTATGGCCGCAGCAGCCTGATCATCACGATGATCTGTATCGGTTTGCTGCTGCGCATCCATCATGAGTTATTGGTCGACGCGAAGCCCGTCAATCGCAAGCGGGGTCGCAGGAAATGAGTGCGCGCCCGATTCTCGTTATGGCCGGCGGCACGGGTGGACATGTCTATCCGGCACTTGCTGTCGCGCGTGCGCTGCAGGCCAGGTCGCGTGACGTGGTATGGCTTGGAACGCACCGGGGCCTGGAATCTCGCATCGTGCCGGCTGCCGGCATCGATATCGAATGGATCAGTGTCAAGGGGCTGCGCCGCAAGGGCACGCTGGCACTGCTGATTGCTCCGTTACAACTAGCTCTGGCGCTGTTCCAATCGCTGGGTGTCATCTTTCGTCGCCGTCCCGCAGCGGTGCTCGGCATGGGTGGTTTCGTCAGTGGTCCCGGTGGCGTTGCTGCCTGGCTAACCCGTCGACCGCTCGTAATCCATGAGCAAAATGCTGCTGCGGGCCTGACCAACCGTCTTCTGGCGCGTCTTGCCCGGGTTGTGCTGCAAGCCTTCCCGGGCAGTTTTAATTCCCAGATCAATGCGGAAACCGTTGGCAACCCGGTCCGTGAGGATATTGCCGGCATAGCGGCTCCGGCCGTTCGTTTCGCAAACCGGCAAGGCCCATTACGGCTGCTCGTCCTTGGCGGCAGTCAGGGTGCGCTCGCATTGAATCGCACGGTACCAGCGGCGTTGGCGCGGCTTGATGCCAAGATACGGCCCGTCGTTCGCCATCAGTGCGGTGAACGCACTCTCGATACGGCTCGGCAAGCGTATTCCGACAATGGTGTCGACGTTGAACTGTTGCCATTTATCGACGATATGGCCGCCGCGTATGCCTGGGCTGACCTGGTTGTTTGCCGGGCCGGGGCGCTGACGGTTGCAGAACTCTGTGCGGCGGGGCTGCCCGCCCTGTTTGTGCCTTACCCAGCGGCCGTTGATGACCATCAGACCGCCAACGCGACGCCGATGACCGACGCCGGTGCTGCAACAATCATCCAGGAGTCCGACCTGACACCTGAGCTCCTGGCCAATCTGTTGTGCGAGTGGCTGCAATCGCGCCAGGCGCTGCTGATTCGAGCCGAGAAAGCCCGGGCGCTTGCGGCCCCCAATTCCCTGAGTCGAATTACCGAGCTATGCCTCGAGCAGGCGGGAGAGGCAGCATGATCAAACGCATGCGCCGAATTCATTGCGTGCACTTCGTCGGTATTGGTGGCTCGGGCATGTCAGGCATCGCCGAAGTAATGCTGAGCCTCGGCTACGCCGTTCAGGGCTCAGATCTAAAAAGCAACAAGCAGACACGGCGCCTTGAGAATCAGGGCGCCACAGTATTCATCGGCCACGCTGCCGAAAACATTCGCGACGCCGATGCCGTTGTCGTCTCCAGCGCCGTCGATGAAACCAACCCAGAAGTGGCAGCGGCAAGGGAGCAACTCATGCCCGTCGTCAGCCGCGCGGAAATGCTCGCTGAACTGATGCGCTTCCGATACTCGATCGCGGTCGCCGGGACGCACGGCAAGACAACGACGACGAGTCTCGTTGCCAGCGTCCTCGCCGAAGGCGGTCTTGATCCAACTTTCGTGATCGGCGGGCGGCTCAAGAGCGCCGACGCCAACGCGAGGCTCGGGCAGGGTGACTACCTGGTCGCCGAAGCCGACGAAAGCGACGCGTCGTTCGTGCATCTGAAGCCAATGCTCGCGGTCGTGACGAACATCGATGCCGATCACATGTCGACCTATGACGGTGATATCGAGAAGCTCAGGAGTGGCTTCATCGAATTCCTGCACAACCTGCCGTTCTATGGGCTGGCGATAGTCTGCAGCGATGACGCCGGGGTCAACGATGTCCTCGTTGATATCGGACGGTCCGTAACAACCTACGGCATCGATGAGGGTGCGGATGTTCGCGCGGTGAACATCCGCTTCGATGAAGCGCGCGCGGAGTTTGACGTCATTCGGCAGAATCGTTCTTCCGACGTGGAACCTTCGCACGGGGACACAGCTGAAGCTATGTCCCCGGTCCTGCAGGTAAGTCTAAAGTTGCCTGGCATGCACAACGTGCGGAATGCGCTCGCGGCGATCGCGGTCGCCGATGAGTTGCAAATCGGCGACGAGGCGGTCGTGCTCGCCCTCGAGAGCTTCGAGGGCATCGATCGTCGCTTCCAGAGTCTCGGCGAAGTGCAGACCAAGGCGGGTGAGGTCTTGTTGTTCGACGACTACGGCCATCATCCGACCGAAATTGCGGCGACGCTCACCGCCGCAAAGTCTGGTTGGCCGGCGCGACGCGTCGTGTTGGTCTTCCAGCCGCATCGCTACACGCGCACGCGCGATCTAATGGACGATTTTGCAACCGTATTGTCGGATGCGGACGTCCTGGTGCTTCTTGATGTTTACGCGGCAGGTGAGGATCCGATCGCCGGTGCCGACGGTCGCTCCATGGCGCGCGCGATCCGCGTGCGTGGTGCTGTTGAACCTGTATTCGTAGAATCGCTCGACGATCTGCCATCAGTTCTCGAGGGCCTGCTCGCTGACGGCGATCTCGTGCTCACGATGGGCGCCGGAGATATCGGTGCTTATGCGACCCGCCTGCCCGAACTGCTGGGCAAAAGCCCTGCCCTGAAGGTGCATTCATGATGGCGGCGGCAAGGGATCTCGAGGTGCAGGGTGAAATTCGCTACGACGAGCCCATGAGTCGCCATACGTCATGGCGCGTCGGTGGCCCGGCCGAAGTGTTTTTCAGTCCCGCAAATATTGAGGACCTTGTGTCATTCCTCGCGAACCTCGACGCGGAAACGCCGCTGTTCTGGCACGGCGTCGGCACAAACTTGCTGGTTC
>Ga0224508_10000875_pt1 | contig 27842 bp, 25 predicted proteins | sample SF_Jan12_sed_USG_4_FD_170157 | JGI IMG/M metagenome (GOLD analysis project Ga0224508, IMG submission 170157) | Sediment microbial communities from San Francisco Bay, California, United States - SF_Jan12_sed_USGS_21 | ecosystem: Environmental > Aquatic > Marine > Sediment | place: USA... | reverse complement strand
AAAAAGGTCGTGGTGCCTGGCTAAACGGACAACGCCTCGGGGTCAGTGGTATCGACGATCCGGATCGGGCCGCGGTGTCGACGGGTAATCTCAAGTCACTGGCTTTGAGCGACGGCTGGAACAAGCTCGGTGAAATCGTTGCCCGCGCTGACCGCATTCGTGGCTACGGCGATTTTTATCATTACCATCTGCTCGCCGCGGGCAAGATCGAGGCGGTGATCGAATCAGACGTCAACATTCTCGATATTGCGGCGTTGTCCGTTATCGTTGTCGAAGCTGGAGGTATGTTCACCGATCTTAATGGTAAACAGATCGGGCTGGAGACGCGCTCGGTGCTTGCAACGAATGCGGCGTTGCACGATGAATACCTGAAGTTGCTACAGGGCTGCGTGGTCTGATGCAGCGATAAACAGTTTGTGCGAGCGCCAGTTTATGGCCTCCATCCGTGTCGCGAACAGCTCACTGAGATTCGATTCGGTCAAGACCTCCTGGCTACGGCCAAGTTCCCAACGTCCATCTCCGAAAAGCAGCAGACATCGATCCGCAAAGCGAACGGCCGCATTGACGTCGTGCAGGCTTGCAATGACTCCCGCACCGCGGTCTGCGGCGCGCCGAAATATGCGCAAGGTATCCAGTTGGTGTTGCGGATCGAGATGATTGGTCGGTTCATCCAGCAGGTAGATCTCGGGCGCCTGCGTCAGTACTTGCGCGATTGCAAGCCGTCGTCGCTCGCCGCCGGACAGCGTCAGTACATCGCGCGCCGATAATTCAGCGAGGCCCATGGCCTGCAGCGCGTCATTCGCGATGGCGTGATCTTCGGCGGATTCCCAACGGAATCGGCCGATGTGTGGGTGTCGCCCTATCAAGGCCGTGTCGATCACAGTGGCTGGAAAAATGTCGTCAACGACTTGCGGAAGCAGCGCCAGGTGGCGCGCTGTTTGTTGGCGATGCAAATCGAATATGTCATTTCCGCTTAGTAGCACGCGACCGGCATCAGGCGAGCGCAGACCGGCAAGAGTCATCAGGCTCAGCGATTTGCCCGCTCCGTTTTGTCCAAGGACAGCGACGAATTCGCCACTCTGCAGAGACAAATCCAGTTGATCGACCAGTAATCGGCCCGGCACGCTGACGCGGATACGGTCGCAGGCGAGAAGCGGTGGGTTCGTGGCGGGCATGGCATGAGCCTAGCTCAGGCTAGTCGATAAGACGAATTTCGCTCGCTGTCAAAGGGCCGATCACTGCGTACTTGAGGCTCTTCGGTACGATCGCGTCATCTTCGGCGAGGGCGATTCGCCCGCCCATGATTTCGGCGAGCTTTTGCGGGTAAAGCGGCTGCAAGTCAGGATCTGCAAGACCGTCCGGAGGTGTCGGCTGGCCGTTGGCTCTGTCGTATTTATCGGTTGCGCCGAGCGTGTGCAGAAACTCATGCGCAATGATGAAGTTGTTGCTGCCTTGCTGGCGTCGGCCCGCATACGCATTGACGATGCCGACCATCCCTTTTTGCAGCCCGACCGAATTATCGAGAGAGATTGCCTGGTCCGGGCCGTGGTAACGGACAAAGATACGTACATCCGGTTCGACTGAATCTTGTTCGCCCGCGGTGCTCGACGCCCACCAGCGCAACTTCAGTGACCAGAGCATGACACCCATCGCCCCCGAGTCAGGCTCGATAACAGGTGGCTGCTCGTTGATCGGTCGACCGAGTTCCATGCGCAGGGGGCGGTCCAGCGATCTGCCGTAGCGAGCCGTTTCGCGGGCGATAAATGACTCGATTGGTGTGAAATCGTCAGCCTCCAGGCCGGCGATGTAAGAATCGCTGGCAGCACTACCGTCCGCGTTTATCGGGTAGACCTTCACCCACAGGCTGTTATCCCAGTCCGTGCTGCGGGCCTGACTCAACCACGTGTTGACGGCGACGAAGACCAGAATGATCAGCAATACGGTGATGCGAAGGGCTTTGAACATTTGTATGGGTCTTGCCGCCTGGGATCCTCAGCATTAGGCCACCTTTCAATGTTTTTCGGTGTGATGCCTGTCAGAGTTCGGGAGACCGCCGCACGGTCGTAAGCTGCTCAAAAGCATAGGCAATTTCGATCAGCTGCCTGTCGCTATCGGCGCGGCCTATGAAGCTCAGGCCAATCGGCAGGCCGCTGACGAACCCGGCCGGAACCGTGATGCTCGGATAGCCGGACACGGCGGCGAGTGATGAGCTGCCAATATGAAACGTATCGCCATTGATGTGGTCCGTCAGCCATGCGGGACCGTTCGTCGGGGCTATCAAGGCGTCGAGCTGATGCTCGGCCATCGTATCGTCAATGCCGCTCTTGGCGATGCGTTTGCTGGTCTCGAGCGCCTGCAAATACGCATCGTCGGTGACCGGTCCCTTGCTTTGAGAGTCGAGCAGTATGTCCTGGCCAAAAAACGGCATGACGACGTCACTATTTGCATCGTTGAAGTCGATAATCTCGGCAAGCGATTTCACTGGCGCGTCGGACGTTGCGAGATACGTATTGAGATCGTGCTTGAATTCATGCAGGAGTACTGTGTATTCGGCGTCGCCCAGTTCACTGGTGTCAATTTCGACAGATTCGACGACCTCGGCCCCACCCGATTTCAGCGCTTCGATGCTCTCCTCGAGCATGCGCTCAACTGCCGGATTACTGCCCGCCCCATAGTACGAACGAATTACGCCAATACGCTTTCCGCTGAGACCATCGGCTGTCAAATTCGCAGTGAGACTTGCTGGCGCACGCTGCGGGCTGGCAGTTGCCGGATCGTCGTCATCGACGCCGGTCATGGCACCGAGCAGAATTGCCGCATCGCGGACGGATCGTGCCATCGGGCCGGCAGTATCCTGGCTGTGCGCGATCGGAATTATTCCGCTCCGGCTGATCAAGCCGAGTGTCGGCTTGATTCCGACGATACCATTGATGCCGGATGGACAGACAACGGAACCGTCCGTCTCCGTGCCCACCGCGACCACCGTCAGGTTGGCCGCAACCGAAACTGCAGAGCCGCTGGATGATCCGCAGGGATTGCGCAACAGGTCATACGGGTTACGGGTCTGGCCACCGATACTGCTCCAGCCCGATGAAGAACGCGTCGAGCGAAAGTTTGCCCATTCACTCAGATTCGCTTTGCCGAGAATCACGGCGCCCGCATCGCGCAGACGAGTAACAATAAACGCGTCAATGGCCGGACTGTGATCCGCCAACGCGAGCGAGCCGGCGCTTGTGCGCATGCGATCGGCGGTGTCGATGTTGGCCTTCAGAATGACCGGAATGCCGTGCATCGGGCCTCGCGGCCCGCTTCGTTGCCGCTCTTCGTCAAGCGACCTGGCGGTTTGCAGGGCGTCAGGATTGACTTCCAGAATGGCATTAAGTGTTGGACCATCGCGGTCGATTGTCTCGATGCGTTGCAGATACCAACGGACGAGTTGCTCTGAAGTCAGCTCCCCACGATGCATACGGTCCTGCAGATCTGCGATCGTTGCTTCAGCGAAATCCTGTGATTCGCTGCTGCAGGCAACCAGCGACAGGAGAACAGCAAACCGGAAATTGCGATGAATACCGTTTGCCAGGCAGCTCCGCAGCATCACTCGGGCTTCGTGAAGCGCAGAACAAAACGATCGGTCTTGCCACGGATCTCAGGGTCGAAAACACGTATTCTGTGATCGTCATCCATGTTGCGCAACAGGTCATTCTTGCCGGCCAGAACAAAACCGGCGGCTTCCACGTCGGCAATTACGATGCCGGGATCGATGCGATGCAAGCTGCCACCGGTTTCGCGCGATGACCCCGTTGCGGCGTAATGATCGACGATACCGAAGGTGCCGCCCGGTCTCAGTCCCTTGTAGAGTTCAGCGAGGATTTTCTCGACATCGATTTTTTCCCAGCCATAATCTTTCGATACCCAATACAGGTCGTGGTAATTGAGCGTCATGATGAGGGCGTCAAATTGATCGGCGGCCAGCTCGAGCTCATTGTTTTCGGCCGTTAACACTTCAACATTTGCCAGTCGATCAGAGGCGAGTCGCGCGTTGAACTCATCGCCGGAAAATGACAGCACGACCTTGTTTGTATGAGACGTTACATGACCGTCGTCGCCGACAACGTGGGACAGCATCTCGGTGTAGTAGCCTCCGCCAGAGAACATGTCGAGTACGGCTGTGCCCGGCCGGATGTCAAAGAACTCAAGAACTTTGGCTGGCCTGCGGCCGGCATCTCGCACGCGATCGGCATCGGGGCGCGATGGGTTCGCCATCGCTGCTGTGTAGATCGAAACTTCGGGTTGGGAAGGTGCCACAACAATGGCTGACGGTTCATTCGCCTGTTGCCCACAGGCGCTTAGCAAGAGCACAGGAGTGAGACGAGCGAGTCTTGTTTTCATCGTTGCTCCGGTACTTGGCATGTTCGGCATGATACCGGTATCCGACCTGTGAATTTGCGCTAAGTGCCGCCCAATAAAAAGCCCCGCGGCGTGAGCGGCGGGGCTAATTTCTCTCTTTTTGTTATCAAAAGAGGTAACTGCGAATTCGGCGTCCGGATACAGAGCTATTATTATTGTTGGATCTGGATCGTATTGTTTTTGTAGTTATTGTTCTTCTGGCGTCTAAATCCTGTATGTAGCCGTTACTGATACCGATTGCAGTTACACTTCGCTTGGGCAGTGTATTAAAAGCAAGAGCTGTGCCAACACCTCGAGGTCGCCCCGGAATTCAGGTATTTAGCGGTTGGTACAGGTTGACAAAGCCAGTGCTCAGACCGCTTTTGTAAAAAATACCGACGTTCTTGCTGCGCTGCACATGATCTGCCGCGGAAACAAGGTCGTACAAGGTCAAGAAAAACCAAAGAAAGTTCCGCAGCGCGCCGGACCCAAGACCAAATATGGTCGAATACTGAAATTGCATTATGTCGAATTGAGGGCTGTCGCATAAATCAAGGCGGGTTGGTCGCGGTTTTGTCAAATTATTCGACGAAATCTTGCTGTTGGGCACGTTCTATCAGGCCGATGGCGCTGAAAAAGCGGCCATTGCGGACGATCCCGACGATATTCAGTGTGTCCTCAATATCACCGAGCGGGTCGCCGGCAACGAGTACCACATCCGCCGTCGCGCCGGTTGCGATACGCCCCGCTTGCAGACCGAGCCCAAGCGCTTGTGCCGCATTGATGCCGGCTGTTCGCAGCACATGCTCGTGATTCAGCCCCGCCTCTGCAAGTGCGCGAAACTCGGCATGCAGCGCTATGCCGGGTGGCAGGCCATTCGGCCTGCTACCGAGCACGATCGACGACGATTGTGCGGCTAGCAGCGGTGCTTCGGTAAACCTGCGAATTGCCGTCGGATAGCCTCTGAGGAGACTTGCCTGACGGGACCGCAATAGCGACGGCAAGCCCTCTGTTGCGGCATCTGCCAGGCCCGAGAGAATCGTCGCGGGAGCCGCGCGTGCCCCGAGCCGGGCGTCCTCGTAGCGAACGCCTCGTGGGGACGCCGGTAGTGCATCGGCCCCCAGCACCACGGTCGAAACCGACTCGAGATCAAGCTGCCATGATTTGCCCAAAACCCGCGGTCCAGGCATTTCTTTGCCGGACCAACGTCGATTCAGTTGTTCAGCTTTGTCGCTATCCACGACTATCGTTGTCACTCCCAGCGCCAGCAGCAGGGGGCCCAGTGACTCATTCACGTCAGCAGGCAGCGACGCGTGCCCGTCGATGAATCCGGGTAATGCCGTCAGGTCACCCATGTCGATAACGATTGCCCCGGGTCGGTCACGCCGTTCTTCGACAGCCGTAATGCGACTTCCTTCGATAACGATGTCGAGGCCATCTTGGTAGCTGCCACCAACGCCATCGAACAGGCGTGCTGTGCGGATGACTAACCGCCCAGTCGGCGCGTCGACAACGGGCAAATCGCGTTGCCGCACAGCCGCTGATTTCTGCTCCGCTTTGCGCTGCACGGTTGCTCGAAATGGAACCGTGCTTGATGACCAGGAATTGAATCGGCGAGCGCGAATCACTCCATTGGCGGCATACAACAGTTGCTGTCGGTTTCGCCAGGCGACTGGTGCAATGAAGAAGTCTTCGCCTGTGACAAGCGGCCGTATGATTGGTGGCTCTGACAGTATGACCATATCGATAGACAGGCCTTCGTCGCCATGCCGCAAGAATGTGATCAGGGTGCCATCCGGCCGCCATGATGGCGCAGACAAACGCTGAGTTGATGTCTCGAGTAGCTGGTCCGGTTGGCCGCGGCGTCGCAGCATCAGTGACCACCGGCCCGCGTGGCGATTGATATAGGCAAGATCCTGCCCGTCCGATGACCAGGCCGGTTCGGTTTCATCACCGGGAAGGTCGCTGATGCGCCAGGTCAGTCTCGTCGCAAAATCCAGTTCCCACAGGTCGAAGCCGCTGTCCCTGCGATCGGAGGCGTACACGATCCGTTGACCGTCGGGGTGAAAGGCAGGATGGTGATCGAGATACTGTCCGTCGCTGATATTGCTTGCCGAGTCTTCCTCGAATCGATACAGCCACAACTGCTCCTGGTTGTCGGCCCGCGCCTGAAAAATGATCGCTTTGGAATCCGGCGACCAGCGCGGCCTGCGCGCCGGCAACGGTCCGTCGATGATCGCGTGTGCCTCACCCCCGGAAGGCGGTAGCACCCAGATTTTTCCGAGCAAGTCGAAGGCCAGCTGGCCGTCTGTTGCGACGTCAACGGAGAAGTTGGTGCCCTTGGTCAGGGTGATCTGAGCGCTGCCGACGGCAGGCAGGAACGACAACAGAATGATAAGCAGGACTCTCAGCATTCAGCGATCCACTCGCACAGATCGCAGCTCGCCGTCCTCAGCCTCAATCGATATCTGCATGGGTTGGCAGCAAACCTGACAATCCTCGACATAGCACTGTGAGCCGGCCGACGGGTCGACAACAATCGTTATCGACTCGCCACAGAATGGGCAGTCAATTCGCCGTTCGGGCAGCCACGTGCTCATCAGCGTTGATTTTACTCAGGGCTGCAGGCGAGTGCCGGACCACTCGCCAACCGTGAACGAGTCGTCGTCGCCGCGAACAAGGGAACGCTCCCAGCGGGCGCGGTCATGAATGCGGTCGGCGCCCTCGATCCAGAGTTCGATGCGCTTTGGCCAGACGCGGATTCCGCCCCAATGAGGCGGACGCGGAATAACAGGACGATCCGCGACTGCGATCGACTTCAGGTTTTTCGCCGCACCAACGCCAAGTTGCATTGCGCGTTTGCTGACCTGAGCGATAAGCGCAGCCCGGGACTCGATAGGTGCACTTTGATCAGAGCCCCACGCCCCGATCTGACTGGCCCAGTCGCGGCTTGCGAAATACGCATCGCTCTCTGTGGAAGGAGATCGAACGGATTCACCCTCCAGACGCACCTGGCGTCCGAAGGCGTCCCAGTGGAACACCAGCGCAATCCGACTGTTGTTATTCAGGTGGCCGACCTTGTCCGACTTGTAGTTGGTGTAGAAGACGACATAGCCCGGATCGACGACAAACTGTTTGCACAACACGGCGCGTGCCGTTGGCTGGCCATCCTCATCAACTGTTGCCGCCATCATCGCATGCGGATTGCGTTGAACTTTCTTCTCGAGAGCTTCGTCAAGCCAGACCTTCGCCCAGTGCATGGGATCTGACGGCAGCTCCTTCGGGAGCTTTGTCGCTGAGCGAGGATCGTTCACCTTACCTCCGATTATTGTGCAGCTGCATCATGCACCGCAGATCACGGTGCCGCCTTCGCGTCGCGGATCTGACGCGACCTGAAATCCTTTCTCACTGTCAACAAGTGTCGCACCTATTCCGCCGAAGTACATGTTGAGTTCGGGCGATACGTTGACCGGGAGGTCGACCGGCGGAAGCTCGAGTCCAGGCTCAGCCATCAGGCGTTCGGTTTCACCACTGGTATCGATATGCAATCTCGGGTGGGCGATGGCGGCTTCGAGAGGCATTTCCAGCTGCAGAATATTGACGAAGAACTGGTGCAACGCGGTCGTAATACGATCCGCACCCGGTGACCCGGCTGCGAGTACCCTGCCTTTGCGCCGCGCGATACTCGGTGCCATGTTGGACGGCAAACGCGCGCCGGGAGGTTCAGCCGCGAGACCGCGGCGATTGAGTTCGAGTTCGCCGAGACAGTTATTCAGCCATAAGCCCGTGCCGGCCGGCATTTCACCGGACCCATACCCCGACGACGCGGTTACCGCGCAGGCGACGCCGTCCTCATCGACTGCCGATGTGTGCACGGTCGATGCGGAGGTCCATTTACTAAGTAAACGCCCGCTACGTGCCGATTCAAGCAGCTTTGCGGCTTCGGTCCCGACGTCATCGGCAAGGTCGAGACGGCGCTTACGGTAATCAAGCACTGCGCGCTGCACCTGGATGAGTCGCGACAGCGCTTCGCTCGTCCATTCGCTGTGAGGCAGATCGGCACAGGCGAGCAACATCGCGGCGAGTACCGTTCCGCCGACTGCTGGCGGTGGATTGCTTGCTATCGCCCATGCCCCGATATCGACAGTCAGAGACGGCCGTTCGATCGCTGCGAAATCCTTCAGGTCCTGCCTGGTCAGGGCGCCACCGCGGTCCCGAACATGGTCGCTTATTGTCTTCGCGAGTTCGCCTTCGTAGAAGAGCTTTGCGCCTTCTTGTGCAATTCCGGATAAAGTGTCGGCCAGATGCGGCACAACGATCGGGCTGCCCACGTCACGTAGCGACCGATCGGCATGATGTAACGCGAAGAAACCGTCATCGCTGCGAGCGAAGATCTGCTCACCGGAATAGCCCTGGTAGTAGTGACAGGCTGTCGGGAACGGGAAGCCATCGCGCGTCGCAGCAATGACCGGAGCAAACAGGTCTTGCCAACGCGCGCTGCCGAACAACTGCCAGGTACGCTCAACCGCCGCGAGCGTCCCCGGCACGGCAACCGATCCGGGTCCTGCGAGCGTTGTGATGCCACCTCCATAGCCCAGCGTTACACTGGGGGCAGCGCGGCCTCGTTCAGCACTGGGCAGGCCGCGGCCCGGTATGGCGACATTGCCGTCTATCGTTACAGGATCGCCGCCCGGTTCCCACACCGTAATGAACGCGCTGCCGGCAAGTGCGCAGACACCGGGCTCGGTGTTTATAGTGAACAGCGCAGCCGCGAGTGCGCAATCAACCGCGTTACCGCCGCGCTGGGCGACTTCATTCGCGGCGTCCGCTGCAAGCTGTGACGTCGTTGCGACTGCGACCTTGGTCATGGCTGCGGCTTGTCGCCCTGGATGCGACTATCAGTAGTGAATAACAGATCGAATGCTCTTGCCTGCATGCATCAGATCGAACGCTTTATTGATGTCCTCGAGCGGCATCGTGTAACTGATGAACTCGTCGATCTTGATCTCGCCATCCATGTACTGATCGACCATGCCGGGTAACTGCGAGCGGCCTTTGCAACCCCCGAACGCCGTACCGCGCCAGACACGACCGGTGACCAGTTGGAACGGACGTGTCGAGATTTCCTGTCCGGCGCCGGCGACACCGACAATGGTCGACTCACCCCAACCTTTGTGACAACACTCGAGCGCTGCACGCATCAGCTCGACATTGCCAATGCATTCAAACGAATAGTCAACACCACCGTCAGTCAAATCCACAATGACGTCCTGAATGGGCGCGCTGTGGTCATTCGGATTGACCGTGTCGGTCGCGCCCAGCTGTGTAGCGAGTTCGAATTTATCGGCATTGATGTCAATTGCTATGATGCGACCCGCTTTCGCCATCACGGCCCCCTGAATTGCGCTAAGGCCCACCCCACCGAGACCAAAGACCGCGACCGTCGCGCCCGGCTCGACCTTGGCGGTATTCAGGACAGCGCCAATACCCGTGGTAATGCCACAGCCCAGCAGGCAGACCTTCTCGAGAGGCGCTTCCTCACGGATCTTCGCTACCGAGATTTCCGGGAGAACGGTGTACTCGCTAAAGGTCGATGTGCCCATGTAGTGATAAACGGTTTTGCCATTTGCCGAGAACCTCGAGGTGCCGTCCGGCATCAGTCCCTGGCCTTGCGTCACGCGGATTTTCTGGCACAGGTTGGTCTTTCCCGAGGTGCAAAAACTGCACTCCCCGCATTCCGGCGTATACAGCGGGATGACGTGATCGCCGACCTTGACGGAGCTTACGCCTTCGCCGATTTCTTCGACGATCGCGCCGCCCTCGTGACCGAGTACCGACGGGAAAATGCCCTCGGGATCTTCTCCGGACAAGGTAAAAGCGTCCGTGTGACAGACGCCCGTGGCAACATTACGAAGCAGGACTTCGCCGGCCTTCGGGCCCTCCAGTTCGAGCATCTCTATTTCCAGTGGTTTGCCTGCTTCCCAGGCTACTGCAGCACGTGTCTTCATGGTTATCCGGCTCCGCTGTGTTTGCTCGTCATGTGGGAGGACGATATTCGCATGATTGTCCGCCTGCGGACAATGTGATGCTGCTTGCTCCGCCTCGCAGGTCTGCTGTAAAACGGACGTTCTCATGTCTTGCGGACGCAACAGACCAAAGCAATGAACCTTGATGACCTGCGAAACGACCTTTCTGCCATCGACCGGCAGCTTGTTGACCTGATCGCCGAACGACAGCGAATCGTAGGTGAGATCGGTCGCAGCAAGCAGACCTCGGGCAAAGGCACGAGAGACTATGCTCGCGAAAAAGATGTGCTCGACATGGGACGCGCTCAGGCGTCGCAGCTGGGCCTCGACCCGGATCTCGCCGAAGATGTGCTGCGCAAGTTGATTCGTTCATCGCTTGCCAGCCAGGAGCGTGATCGCGTGATCGCCGAGGGAAGGGGCGACGGCCGCAGCGTGCTCGTCATCGGTGGTGCAGGCAAGATGGGCGGCTGGTTTGTCGATTTCTTCGTGTCGCAGGGATTTGCCACGACCGTGGCGGACCCCGGAGTCGAGGATGCTCCAGGGCGATTTGCCAGCTGGACCGACGCCGGCGTTGATTACGACGTCATCGTCGTTGCCGCACCTCTTGCTGTGTCAGGCAGAATTCTGGCGCAGCTGGCCGTGCTCAAGCCAGAGGGCCTCATCTTCGATATTGGCTCATTGAAAACACCGCTCATCGACGGACTGCAGGAGCTGCGCAATGCCGGTTGTCGCGTCACGTCCTTGCACCCGATGTACGGTCCGGATACACGCTTGCTGTCAGGGCATCATCTGATTTTCTGCAATGTGGGTTCGACGCAAGCGACACAAGACGCCAAAGAGCTGTTCAGTTCGACGATGGTAGAGCAGATCGATATGGGTCTGGATGATCATGATCGGCTAATAGCCTACGTGCTGGGGCTTTCACATGCGCTGAACATCGCATTCTTTACAGCGTTGGCCGAGAGTGGCGAAGCCGCGCCAAAACTCGCCAGGATGTCGTCGACAACCTTCGATGCGCAGTTGCTCGTTTCGGCTGCGGTTGCGCAGGATAATCCGCGCCTGTATTTCGAAATTCAAAATCTAAACAGGTTCGGTCTGGGACCGCTGGACGCGCTTTGCGAGGCATCCAGCCGGATTCGTGATGTCGTGGCTGGTGGCGATGAGGAAGGCTTCGTCGAGCTCATGGAAAAGGGCAGGCAGTACATGGCGCTGCGTAATTGACGAAAATCGGGTGCCATTCGAGCGACGCGGCGCGTTGTTTCTGGTAAAAGAAACAACATCCGACGGAGGGACCTTACGCGCATGCAAACCGCAGATGATCTCACCGCCCGGCTGGAGGCGGCAGAAAGTCAGCTGGAAGAACTGACGGCAGCGGTTGCGCGTAATGACGAAAAGATGCGCCGTACTCAACAGCGCGAGTTGCGGCTGCTGCAGGCGGAAGATCTCGAAACGCTGATACGCGAATTGCTCGACGGCCTGCGCGCAAGTTACGGCCTTGAACAAGTCAGCATCGTTTTCTGCGATCCTGACCACGATGTCCGACATTTGCTGCGGGCCGCCGGTATTCCGGCCGAGAGTTTCCGCGGTCTGTTAATGGTCGAATCGCTGACCGGGCTGGCGCCACAATACGTGGCTCTTCGCCGGCCCTGGCTCGGTTTGTTCGCCGCCTGCGATCACCAGCTAATATTTCCGCAGTCGTCCGGTCTTGGCAGTGTGGCGATGATCCCGCTGACACATAGAAAAGAACTGATCGGGAGCGTCAACCTCGGCAGTGCGGATCCCACGCGTTTTACGCGTGAGCATGCTGCGGATTTTCTCGCGCACCTCGGTGTCATCGCATCGTATTGCGTCGATAACACGGTCAATCGTGCGCGCCTGTTGCGCAGTGGCTTCACCGATGTGCTGACGGGTTGGCACAATCGCCGCTACCTGCTGGTTCGCCTCAACGAAGAACTCGCAAGAGCACGTCGCGATGGCAGCCATCTGGTTTGTTTGATGCTCGATGTAGATCATTTCAAGCGTGTCAACGATACCTGGGGTCATGCCGCCGGTGATGCGGTGTTGCAGGAACTCGCCAATCGGATCGACACGCAAGTGCGTGCCAGCGATGTGGCCGCGCGTTACGGTGGCGAAGAATTCGTCGTCCTGCTGCCCAACACCGACAACGCATCCGGGGTCCGGCTTGCCGAACGTATTCGTCGCGCAGTCTCGGCAACCGAGTACTCATTGCCGAACGGCGATTCGGTGGCCATTACCGCTTCGATCGGCATTGCCGGCATCACGCCCGAGCCCGACACAGAGGATCTCAAGACCGCTGGCGATTCACTGATCGCCCGGGCTGATGTCGCGCTGTATCGCGCCAAGTCCGGCGGCAGAGATCAGATCGCTGTAGACGACCACTGAGGATGGACAGATTCGGCCTGCCTGGCGTTATCGCTGCAATGTCGCTGCTGCTCACGGCGTGCGAGAAGTCTGCTGAAGACAGGCCGGACGGTGAGCGCAGGGAACCAGTGGTCGTGTACGCCGCATTCGAAGACGACGCGCGGCTGCAGGGACTGTTTGCGCAATATACCGAAGAAACCGGCACGCTTGTTATTGTTCGTCGAGGCGCTCCGCAGGATATCGTGACCGATTTAATTGAAAACCGGGTCTCACCGCCCGCCGACATGCTGATGACGAATTCGGTCGTCGATATCTGGCGTGCGGCGGAGGAAGGTGCGTTGCGGCCGATAGCGTCGGAGATCGTGGCGAACAGGTCACCGGGATGGTCACGCGATGCCGATGGTCTGTGGGCCGGTATTGGTTTTCGCCCCGCTGTAATTGTGTATGACGAGGCGAGTGTCAGCATTGACGGATCGCTGGATTACGTGTCGCTACAACAGCCACGCTTTGGCGGAAAGCTGTGTTTGTCCTCATCAAGCATCGCGATCAATCGAACAGTTATCGCCATGTTGATCGATGCACTGGACGTACGGCCCGCCGAGCTTGTCGTACGTGGCTGGATGAAAAATCTGGCAGTGCCGGTATTTGATTCCGAGCACCAGGTTGTGGAAGCCATCGAGTCCGGAGCATGTGGGATCGGCATCGTGTCGAGTTCTGTTGCAGCCACATCGAATCTGTCCATGCATGCGCCGTCACCCCCGTTTGTTGATGTGGATGGCATCGGTATCGGCCGGCACGCGCGCAATCCGGACGGTGCGTCGGCATTGCTGCACTGGTTGTTCGATGAACTGCCCGAGGCTCACTTCGAGGCCATTGATGAGGCTGATCAAAAGAACGTCAGTCTGGCTGCGTGGTATCAGGAAGATGCAATCAAGCTCGCTGAGCGCGCGCATTATCGCTGATGAATATGACTGTTTCGAAACTCGTATCACCGCGTTGTGAAGGACTGTAATCAGTGCGGTAAGTGCTGCGTTCATTATGCCGACGGCGGTCTGTCGGCCTCCGCCAGCGAGATAGAAGAGTGGGAAACAAACCGGCCGGATATCGCCAGCTATGTCGGCGCTGGCAAGATCTGGATAAGCCCGGTCACCGGCAAGCCCATGCTGCGATGCCCGTGGCTGCGAAAACTGCCCAAACAAGATAAGTACATCTGTCGAATCTATGACGACCGCCCCGAAGACTGCAGGCACTATCCCGTCGATATTGATCAAATGCTGCGGGATGACTGCGAGATGCTGGAAGCACGAGACCTCGATAACCCGCGACAGGCGCAGAGGGATCTGGATAATCTGATGGCTGATAGCCGGCCGCCGATGAGTAAGAAATAAGTGGCGACAGGCCGGAATTGAGCGAATGCCGACGGGGAAGTCACATGCCAGACGCGCAGATTGAGAAGCACCGGGTTGCAGACATTTATCAGAAGATCGCCCCGTCCTATGACCTTTGGGCCCGGTTGACGGAAAGCAGAGCCAGGGATCGTTGCCTGGATTTGGCAGCCATCCAAAATGGTGAGGACGTGCTGGAGGTGGCGGTAGGAACGGGTCTTGCGTTCGAGCGGATTCTGGCAGCCAATCCAGCGGGCCGAAACGAAGGTATCGACCTGACCGAGGCGATGCTGATCCGCGCTGAAAGAAAAGCGGCCAAATCGGGGTCGGGCAACTATCGCCTCAGGGTTGGCGATGCCTACGATCTGGATTTTTCCGACGATAGCTTCGACGTTCTAATCAACAACTATATGTTTGATTTATTGCCGCAGCGAGATTTCCTCGCCGTACTTGGGGAGTTCCAGAGAGTGCTTCGGCCCGGCGGGCGGCTGGCAATGGTCAACATGACAAACGGAGAGCGTTGGTACAACGGCATCTGGGACCGCATTTACCGATTAAATCCTGCGTTACTCGGTGGTTGTCGAAGTGTGTCGCTCCTGCCGGAACTGGATATGTGTGGATTCAGGCAGGTCAGGCGAGAGTATATTAGTCAGTTGACCTTTCCATCAGAAATACTCCTTGGAATAGCCGCAGCATCTGCGAAGTAACGTCTGCGCGACGCCGGTTGGGTGGAGATTAGCTCAGTTGACGGGATCCTCGGCTGCGGCTCATCAGGATCAGGAATAGCGGTACGCCGATTGCGGCTGTCAATGCGCCAACAGGCAGCTGTCTGGGCGCCATGATGGTTCGCGCGAGCGTATCTGCGATAACCAACAGGCTGCCGCCCGCCAACGCAGAGGCCGGCAGAACGATGCGATGGTCGCTGCCGGACACGAGCCGCACGAGGTGCGGCACGACCAGGCCAATGAAGCCGATGACGCCGACCGTCGTTACGGACAGGGCTGTCGCGAGTGATGCTGCGGCGAATACGAGGTAGCGAAAACCGGATACCGGCATGCCGACAATGGCGGCCTGCAGTTCTCCCCGGGACAAGATGTTGAGATGCCTCGCAGCCAATATGCCGGCAATAACCAGTACCCCGAGCAACCACAGGGTCCGCCCGGGCTCGAACGCGAAGCTCAGGTCGCCCATTAGCCAGAAGAGCATCCCGCGCAGATTCTGGTCGGGGCTCAGCGCCAATAGTAGTGTCGTCGCGGCACTGAAGCCGGCAGCGAGGACAACGCCGGTTAGCAGTAACCGCGCCGGTGTCCAGCTGCCGGTGCCATGTGCAATCGAGAAGACCAGCAGCGTTGCCGCCATTGCACCACCGAAGGCGGCCAGATCGATGACGATGCTGCCGAGCCCGAACATCATGGCAAGCAGGGCTGCAACCGCCGCGCCGCCCGAACTGCCGAGAATATAGGGCTCCGCGAGTGGATTCCGCAGCAAGACCTGCATAAGCACACCGGCAACGGCAAGCAGTCCGCCAACGGAGAAGGCGGTTAGGGCACGCGGCAGCCGCAAGTCGATGACCAGAGAGCGCGTGCCGTCTGGGCCCTTACCGAGTAACGCATCGATGGTCTCGGCAAAGTTGATGTCGGCACTCCCCGAAGCGAGCGCGACGAGCAACGCGACAACAGCAATGGCGATCAGTCCGGCAAACAAGGGTCCGGAGCGCGCAACGATCAACGCAAGTCTCCCCATGATTTGAGTCGCCGACAATGCACGTGGTTGGTCAGTGCGAGTTCCCCTCGGGCTTGAGTCGCCGACAATGCCCGTATTTGGTGTAAAGTTAAAGGCAGTTGAAGTTTTTGTACCGCTTGCGATGAGCAACGATTGGATTGACGCAGAAGGATTTCGCGCCAACGTCGGCATCATACTGACAGACGGCGACGGCAAGCTACTGTTGGCTGGACGCGCGGGCAGCAAGGGTTGGCAGTTTCCGCAGGGTGGTGTCTTGCAGGGTGAGGAGCCCGAGGCGGCGATGTTCCGCGAACTCCGCGAGGAAGTCGGTCTTGATCGGCACGACGTCGAGTTGCTTGGCGTGACCGAAGACTGGCTGCGCTATCGCCTTCCCGACAAATTCGTTCGGCGTCACAGCACGCCGCTCTGCATAGGCCAGAAGCAGCGCTGGTTCATGCTGCGCCTCGTCTCACCGGCTGAAAACGTTCGTTTCGATTTGGGCGAGCAGCCCGAGTTTGACCGCATCCGCTGGGTCGACTTCTGGCGTCCGGTGAACGAAGTCATCTATTTCAAGCGGCGCGTGTATGCTCGCGCGCTGCACGAGCTCGGCTCGACCGTTTATCCGCACGGCCTGCCGCCCAGGCCACGTTGGTGGCCGCGACGCTGGCGCGCGGTGTTCGACAAAGACATAAAAGCAGTCAATTCGTGACGTACGCCACTTCTCAGTGACCGGACCACCGCGTAACATAACGTCTTTTCAGCTATAGGTAGTATCGTTGGCCCGACATTCACCACTGCAGCTACACAGCCGCGGGCGCGTATTGATGACGCGCGCGGTACTTGCCGCCATGATCGTCGCATTCGGCTACCTCGTGTTTGAATTCGGCCGGATTCAGGCCAATTACAATATTGTCGACGTCCGCAAGGAGCGCCAGGTTTATGAAGATCGTATCGCCGGGCTTGAAAATGACATTATTGCGCTCAAGGAAGAGGTGGCTCTGCTCGAGACGCATCGCGATATAGAGCGGGAAGCGTATAAGGATGTGGAGACGAGCCTGACTGCGCTGCAGGCGAAGATTCAGGAACAATCGGAGGCGATCGCTTTTTATCGCGGAATCGTGTCGCCTGCAGATGGCTCGGCAGGGTTGCGGGTACAGGATCTGCGCCTCACTCGGGGCGAATCCGAGCGGGCATACAATGTGCGATTGGTGCTCGTGCAGTCTTTGAAGCATGATCGCAAGGTCACAGGCAATGTCAGCTTGACGATCGAGGGTGAAGAGGCTGGTGCTGCGACAATTTACAACTATTCGCAATTGCTGCCAGCAGAGGCAAGCGCAAGCTGGCCGTTCGGATTTCGCTATTTTCAGGATTTCGACAGAGAGATCATTCTTCCGGATGGCTTTACGCCCGAGAAGATTACGATCGAAGTACGATCGAAAACACGATCGATCGACAGCATAGAAGAGAGTTATTCCTGGACGACAAGTCTGGGCTGACGCCGATTAGCCGCCTGAACGGGCGTATTGGAGAAGTACATGTTTGGTCGCAAGCAACGCAGGCATACGGTGATCGACACGTTGGTCGGCGCCAACAGCAAGGTGAACGGAGACCTTCATTTTGAGGGTGGCTGTCACGTTGATGGCACCGTCAGGGGTAATGTCAGTGCCGATCCCGAGAGTTCTTCCGCGCTGAGCGTCAGTGAAGATGGTAATGTCGAAGGCGGCGTTACGGTCCCTTATGTCGTATTGCACGGTATCGTTCGCGGCGACGTGTGTGCGGCGCAGCGTGTGGAACTTGGGCCGACAGCGCGGGTCATTGGTAATGTGTATTACAATTTGATCGAAATGGCGATTGGTGCCGAGATAAACGGTAAGCTTGTGCACCAGCCGCAAGGCCAGGTACCGCTGCTCGAGCAGACGACGCGCATCGATGAGTCGGCTGCGGTCGCTGCCGAATCATAATATTAACAGGATCAGGAATCGGAAAATGCACTCTGAAACACAGTCAAGCGGTCACTCCGCGCCGCCTCCGCCAGTCGTCTTCACGGATGCGGCTGCAAGCAAAGTCGGCGAATTGATCCAGGAAGAGCAGAATCCGGAGCTGAAGCTCAGGGTCTTCGTATCGGGTGGCGGCTGTTCCGGGTTTCAGTATGGATTTACCTTTGACGAGAACACCGAAGACGGCGACAGCGAAGTCGTCAATCAAGGCGTTACGCTTGTGATCGATCCGATGAGCGTCCAGTACCTGATGGGCGCGGAGATAGACTACAAGGAAGACCTGCAGGGCGCGCAATTCATCATTCGCAACCCCAATGCGACAACAACCTGCGGTTGTGGACAGTCCTTCACCGCTTGATTCTCCGTCTGAGGTCATCGCGGCCGTTGACCTTGGTTCAAACAGTTTTCACATGATTGTCGGTGAGCTGCGCCACGGGCAGCTCATCATCATCGATCGTATTCGGGAGACAGTTCGCCTTGCGGAAGGTTTGTCCGCCAAGGGCGTTTTGTCGGTCGACGCGCGCGGACGCGCCCTGGAATGCTTGTCGCGGTTCGGTCAACGTCTGCGCGACATGCATGCTGCAAGCGTGCGCGCTGCCGGTACCAGCACCGTTCGTCGTGCGCACGAAGATACTGGTTTCATGGCAGAGGCTGAGTCGGCGCTGGGCCATCCAATCGAGATCATTTCGGGTATCGAAGAAGCACGTCTCATTTACAACGGTGTTACGCACAGCTTGCCGCCACGTGATGGTTTGCGGCTCGTGCTCGATATAGGCGGCGGCAGCACCGAACTGATTCTCGGTCAGGGCGCGGAGCCGCGTGCACTGGAAAGCGTAGATCTTGGCTGCGTGTCGATGACCGAACGGTTCTTTGCCGATGGGAAGATCACGCGAGAAGCATTCGAAAGGGCGCGCGTTGCGGCACGACTGGAGCTGCGGCCGGTGAAGGCCTTTTTCAGAGGTGCTGAAGACGTTGAATCGATCGGTACGTCTGGAACGATACGCTCCACCGCAAACGTCGCCAATGAACTTGGGATTATCGATGCGCAAAGTGTGACGCCGGCAGCAATCGAACAGCTGATCGCTCGAGTGATGCACTTCGATACGATCGCGGACCTGTCGCTGACGGGGCTCTCCGAAAGACGTGCACAAGTCTGGCCGGGCGGGCTGGCTATCCTTGCTGAGCTCCTCAGTGTGCTGCGAGTCAGCGAACTGCAGGTATCGGATGGTGCGTTGCGCGAAGGTCTGCTCTACGACCTGCTGGGTCGCCTGCAACACGAAGATGCACGCGAGCGCAGCGTCAGCGCGATGGCTGCCCGCTATAACGTCGACGCAAACCAGGCCCGACGCGTCGCGGGTACCGCGAAAATGCTGCTCGATCAGTGTGCCGCGACGTGGCATCTCGAGATGCCGCTGAGCGGTCTCATCCTCGACTGGTCGGCGCGCCTGCATGAGATCGGACTGGATATTTCTCACGATGGTTTCCAGCGACACGGTGCGTATATCGCGGAGCACGCCGATCTGCCCGGTTTTCCGCGTGCGGAGCAGCGCTTCCTTGCATTTCTGATCGGCAGCCAACGCGATCAGATCGATACCCGGGTTCAGCAGCTGCTACCGCGCGCCTGGCGCGAGCCAGCCCTGCGACTTGCGCTGCTGCTACGAATGGCTGTTTTGCTGAATCGCAGCCGGAGTCAGGTGGAGCTGCCGGACATCGAGATCCAGGTCAACAACCATGTGCTTGATCTGCATTTCGACAAGGCGTGGTTAGAGGAGAATCCGCTGACTGTCGCCGACCTGGAGCGGGAGATTGGCTTGCTTCGCTCGGTTGGTTACGAGCTGAACTTCAGTTAGTCAAAGCAAGTTGTTCGAGAAAGGTCTCCTGCGCCGAGATTCTTTCTTCGCCTTTGGCGGGCATCAGTCGCTCGTAGTGGCCATCCCCATGCAATACCCAGGCCTGACAATTGTCCGCGAGGAACAACTCGAGATCGCCGCGAATCTGCTCCGTCATGTGCTTCTGGCGGATTTCGAAACACGATTCATTACGCCGCAACAGGTTCCTCTCCATCCAGTCAGCGCTTGAACAGTAGAATTCTTCACTGCCGTCGTTGTGGAAGTAATAGACGCGCGAGTGCTCGAGGAAACGCCCGACGATCGAGCGCACGTGGATATTCTCTGACAATCCCGGAACACCCGGACGCAGGGAACAGATGCCGCGAACAATCAAGTCGATCTTCACGCCCGCCTGTGACGCTTCATACAGCGCGTCGATCATGCCTTGTTCGTTCAGTGAATTGATCTTTGCAATGATGCGTGCTGGTTTCCCCGCACGGGCATTCTCAGCTTCACGTTCAATTTTCTCGAGCAGCGATGTGTACAGATTGAACGGCGCGGCCAGCATTCGAGACATGTCGCTGGATTCGGTCAGGCTGGTCAGCTGCATGAACAGCTCATGCACATCCTGACCGAGGCGCCGGCTGCTGCTCATGTAGCCGTAATCGGTATAGGCCCGAGTGGTTGCGTGGTGGTAATTTCCGGTGCCCAGATGCACATAGCGAACAAGTTTGTCGGATTCACGACGAACGACCAGGGTCATCTTTGCATGGGTCTTGTAGCCAACCAGCCCGTAGACGACATGTGCACCGGCCTCCTGTAGCCGGTTCGCCAGTGAGATGTTGGCAGCTTCGTCAAATCGCGCCATCAATTCGATGATGACCGTGACTTCCTTGCCAGCTCTCGCGGCATTGACCAGATGATCGACGATGGGGGAGTCGGCGCCGGTGCGGTAGAGGGTGATCTTGATGGCGAGCACGTCGGCATCGGTCGATGCGCTGCTGATGAAATCGATTGTTGGGGCGAACGATTGATACGGGTGATGCAAGAGCACGTTTTTCTTGGATAACAGAGAGAAAATGTCCTCTTTGATGAGCAATTCTTCCGGAAACCCCTGTGTGAAAGGCGGATAAAAAAGCTCTGGCCGTTCCTCGATTTCGCAGACCGTCGATAGCCGGTTGAGGTTCACCGGGCCGTCGACGAGGTACATGTCATGTTCAGCCAGGCTGAAGTGGTCGAGCAGGAACTCCTGTAGGTCGGGTGGGCACTCGTGACTAACCTCCAGGCGCACGGCCGCGCCATGACGGCTGGCCGCGAGTTGACCTTCGAGGGCATGTACCAGGTCGCCGATTTCCTCGTCATCGACGTACAGATTGCTGTTACGTGTTACGCGGAACTGGTAGCAACCCTCGACGCTCAGGCCGGGAAACAGCTTGGCGACATGCACGCGGATGATCGAAGAAAGGAAAACATAATGGTGCCGATCCGGGGCGCTCAAATGATCCGGCAATCGAATGATGCGCGGCAGTGAACGCGGCGCCTGCACCATGCCACGGTGGCGGCGGCGGCCGAACGCGTCCTTACCGTTTAGACGAACGATGAAATTCAGGCTCTTGTTCAGAACTCGCGGGAACGGTCTCGATGGATCGAACGTCAGCGGCGTCAGTACCGGAACGACCTGTTCGAGGAAGTACGTTCTGAGCCATTCTTGCTGTTCGGCATTCCACTCTTCACTTGGCAGGAACTGCGCACCGGCCTTGGTCAGCTCCGGGAAGAAGACATTGTTGAGTAATTCGTATTGCTGTCGTACGACGTCGAGCATGCCTTCGCGAATGGCGTCGAAAATCTGTCGTGCGGATAGTTTCTCCGGCCCTTGTGCCGGAGCGCCGATTTCAATTCGTTGCTTAAGAGCCGCTATACGAATCTCGAAGAACTCGTCCAGATTCGTGCAGGTGATGCAAAGAAAGCGCAAGCGCTCCAGGAGCGGAATGCTCGGATCCTGAGCTTGTGCGAGGACGCGCTTGTTGAACTCAAACTGGCTGAGTTCACGATTGATGTACAGATCAGCTTGCGACATTGTGTATTGCGCCAAGTACGGCCTGGCGCTTCGCTCCGGTTACTGCGGGAAGATTGCCTGGAAGGTGGCACATGGTGCGCATGGCCAGCCATGCAAATGCAGCTGCTTCTACCCAATTCGGATCAAGTCCAGCTGATTGCGTTGATTCGACGTTGCTGCCGGGCAAGGCGGCCCTGAGCCGGCGCATCAGCTCGCGGTTGTGAACGCCGCCACCGCAGACCAGGACATCCCTTACCTCCGCGACCGACGACCGAATCGCCGCCGCGATGCTGTTTCCTGTGAGTGCGCACAGTGTCGCCTGCACGTCGACAGGCTCGAAGTCCGCAGCGCCGGCGGCTTGCAGCCATCCCAGGTTAAAGTACTCAAAGCCGGTGCTTTTGGGCGGTGCTGCCAGGAAATAGGGATCGGCAGCTAGTCGGGATAGCAGCTCCTCGTTCACGTTGCCTTGCGCGGCCCAGTGGCCGTCGCGGTCAAATGGTTCGTCCTTGTGCTTGGAAATCCATGCGTCGAGCAAGGTGTTGCCCGGTCCGGTATCGAATCCGGTCGTGTCCCGCGCATCGCCGTACAATATCGTCACATTAGCGATGCCGCCAATATTCAATACAATGCGGTCCGTTCCCGGCTTGCGAAACAGGCAGTCATGAAACAATGGCGTAAGCGGTGCACCCTGACCGCCCAGCGCCATGTCCGCGCGACGGAAGTCGGCAACGGTCGCGATTCCGGTTCCATTGGCGATTATTGCCGGGTCGCCGATCTGCAATGAAAAGGGTCGTTTTGCGCCTGGCTGGTGGCGAATCGTCTGGCCGTGGCTGCCAATCGCGTTGACCGCTGCGGCATCGACAGACGCATCTTCAAGCAACGCATTGGCCGCGTCGCGAAAGCATTCGCCGACCCATTGATCGAGTTGACCGAGATCATCAAGCGTGCACCGATGCGGTTCGCGCATCGTCTGCAACAACTGCTCGCGGAGCGGGTCGGGATAGTCATGCTCCCGTGTCTGCAGGATCTCGATCGCACGGTCTTCAATATTGACGAGCGCGGCATCGATACCGTCCATGCTCGTGCCGGATATCAGGCCGATGTAGTAGTCACCCATTGCCGTCTTCGTCAGATGCTAATCGTTGAGGTACGCAACAGTAGCCAACTGGGTGCTCTTGAACTGCTCGAGTTCCTTGAGGATAGGCTCGGCGGTTGTAAGAAATTGCTCGCGATACTTGTCGGCTATCGGATCTGCCTTCGGTAAAGCCACGGTTCGCGGATTCCTGTGCACGCCGTTTATCCGGTACTCGTAATGCAGATGGTTTGCGGTCGCGAGGCCGGTGGCACCCACGTAACCTATGGTTTGACCTTGCCGAACCCGGCTACCCACACGCGCCTTGGCCGCATACTTTGACATGTGCGCGTACAAGGTCGTGATGTTGCCGCCATGTTGCAGAATCACCGCATTGCCGTAGCCGTTCTTGACGCCCCGAAATATGACTTTGCCGTCACCAGCGGCCTTGATCGGCGTGCCGCGCGGTGCTGCGTAATCGACACCCCGGTGCGCGCGAATCGTGTTGAGTATCGGGTGGCGGCGATTGGGATTGAAATTGGAGCTGATGCGGGTGAAGTCGACAGGTGCCCGGATGAAAGCCTTGCGGACGCTGTGGCCGTCCGGTGTGAAATAGTCGGTGCGGCCGGTGTCGTCAATGAAGCGAATAGCGCGATGGGTTCTGCCATTGTTGTTGAATTCGGCGGCAATGATCTCTCCGTCGGTAACGAATTCGCCGTCCTGCCAAACCTCCTCCCATTGCACGTAATAGTTGTCGCCCGTTCGAATATCCAGAACAAAATCGACATCCCAGGCGAATATTCCCGCGATGTTCATTATCAGCTTGTCGGATAGCCCGGCAGCGACGGCGCTTTCGAACAAAGAGTTTTCGATGATTCCATAAGCGAGTCGCTTGCGTGTCTCGATAGGGCGCTCGACAATCTCAGCTGAAAATCCGGACTCCTGCCGATCGATCTGCAGGGCGCTGGTCAGATTGAGTGCAGAATACATGCTGATGAGCTGACCATCGTCGTGAGTGATTTCGAATATGTCTCCGGCTTTGATTCTTCGAAACTGTTTGCCGGCCGCGTCCAGGCGCGCAATGGTCGCAAGGTGGCCGATATCGAGATCGTGCTTGCGGAATAATTGATCCAGGGTGTCGCCGGAGCGAATTGTCAGAGTCAGCGTGTCGTATTCCGGCTCCGGCGCCAGCACGAGCGGTGTTTCCGCGTAAACGAGGGGTTCGACAACAAGATCTGCGACGCGAACTTCGGCACCCGCGCTTGCGCTCATCGCAGGTGTGGCAGGACTCGGTTTTGTTGTACTCGGCCTGTCGACAAGAGTGAGGAGCGCGAGGCCGATCAGGGGAGTACCGAGGCCGACGACAAACCACTGCAAGGCCCTGGATTTTTTCGGCGCCGTCGTCGTGCTTGGCTTGTAATCGTGCAGTAGTGGACTGACTGGGCGATGCAAGTCGGCGTCCCCGCGGTTCGAGATGCCGCTACTCTACCGTGGCGTGTCGAGTACGTCAAAGAAAAGTGTTATAAGTCATGGTGTTAAACAGCTTTGCTTGGATTGGCCACATATGGGCTTTCATCGCTCGCCGAGAATGCTACAGTTCCGCAGCAGATGGAGCCCGCGACACGACGTCATGACAAGAATTCAGGAACAAATTGCAGAACTCGTCCGCGGTTGCGACGAGGTACTGCCGGAAGATGCCCTCGAAGCAAAGCTGAAACAGAATCGGCCGCTTGTCGTTAAAGCCGGCTTCGATCCGACTGCGCCGGATCTGCATATCGGTCACACCGTACTCATCAACAAGATGCGGCAGTTTCAGGATCTCGGCCACGAGGTCGTCTTTCTGATTGGTGACTTCACAGGCATGATCGGTGACCCGTCCGGCAAGAATACGACGCGTCCGGCACTGTCACCTGCGGAGATCAAAGCCAACGCCGAGACCTACGAGGCGCAGATCTACAAAATACTCGACGAAAAGGCGACGCGGATCGACTTTAATTCGCGCTGGATGGGACAGATGGATGCGGCTGGCCTCGTCAAGCTGGCCTCGCACCACACTGTTGCCCGGATGCTGGAGCGCGACGACTTCAGCAAGCGTTACGCGAGCGGTCAGCCGATTTCAATTCACGAATTCTTGTATCCGATCGTGCAGGGGTATGACTCAGTCGTGCTCAAAGCCGATGTGGAACTCGGTGGTACCGATCAGAAATTCAACTTGCTGGTGGGCCGGCAGCTGCAGCAGGACTACGATCAGGAACCACAGATCGTCATGACCATGCCTTTGCTCGAGGGACTCGACGGCATTCAGAAGATGTCGAAGTCACTGAACAACTATGTCGGCATTACCGATGCGCCCGGCGAGATGTTCGGCAAGATCATGTCCGTGTCCGATGATCTTATGTGGCGATATTTCGAACTTTTGAGCTTTCGATCACTCGATGATATTGCCGGGTTGAAAAAACGTGTCGCGGACGGACAGAATCCGAGAGACGCCAAGTTTGAGCTCGCACAGGAAATTGTTGCACGGTTTCATGACGCGGCTGCCGCGGACGCGGCGCAACAGGAATTTATTGCCAGATTCCAGCAAGGCGCCATGCCTGAAGAAATGCCGGAGCTAAGTCTGACCAGCGATAATGGACGGCTTGGGATCGCTCACCTGTTAAAGCAAGCCGGGCTTGTGAGTAGCACCTCAGAGGCGTTCAGGATGATCAAGCAAGGCGCCGTCAAAATCGATGGCGTGAAGGTAGAGGACCGCACACTTGAGATCGATGCCGGCAGCACGTGTATTTATCAGGTTGGCAAACGCAGGTTTTCGCGAGTTAGTTTGACCTGATTCGGGACCAGGGTGACCGACATGAAGACACAAAAAATTGTCTTGTCGATAGTCGTTTTCGCAGCAGTATTGTTCTTGCCGCTGCATGCCGATGAAACGAGTGATGCGGAAAAAGCAGAGTTAGCCAAGCAAGAGGCGTTTCGTTCCGGCTTCACCGCCATCGTCAGCGACCTGAATCACGGCCTGTTTGACAGTTTTATTCAGGCCGTTGATCGACGCGCGTTGATAGATCAAATTTTTGGTCTGCGCCTGATCGATCAAAAAGTCAAAAAGCAATTCAAAGAGAGGCTCGCGTACACCTACGACGACATGCTCAAGTCGGGTTTCGTGGTTCCCGAAGGGGGACTTAGAGCGACACTTCTTGGTCTCGAGTCGCGCGGAGACCTGGGTCGAGCCGTCGTTCGTTACGATTTGCCGGATTTTCAGTTTGGCTACCATGAATTCGATTTGCGCCTCGACACAAAGAACCGTGTCGTAGTCGTTGACTGGACCGATTTCCTCTCCGGCATGAAATTCACGGAAAACATCGGTCGTTCCCTGGTGATGTCAGCACCAAGCAAAGCAGCTATGCGCAAGCTGCTGGACTTTCAGAACGTCAATGACCGTGAGTTGTTCCAGTTTGGCGAGCTACTGAAGGCGGCACGCGACCGCAGGCTGGATCGCTACCTCGAGATCCGGGATGGCCTCGAACCACGATTTCAGCAACAGCGAATCGTCGTTGAATTGTCCGTGCAGATTGCAAGAAAAGCACGCAAGCGTCGGCAAATGATCGCAGCCCTCGGAGTCATGGCCGAGCATTATCCGAATGAGCCTTTATATTCGCTGATGCTGCTCGACTACTATTTCCCGTCACGCAAGTACGAAGAAGCCTTCGAGGCGTTGCAAATGCTGTCGGATCGCCTGGGTGTCAACGACGCGGCCATGCAAGCTCGACTGTCCGCTGCCGCGCTCGTCATGGGAAATCCACAAGATGCTGCCACGCACGCGGATGTGGCGCTTGAGCTGGAGCCCGGGCTTGAGCTCGCCTGGTGGTCCGCGCTCAATGCGCGCGCCGCAGCGTCTGACTTTGCCGGTTCGGTTACGGCATTGCAGCGTTTGGAGACCGAATTCGGCCACCAACTCGGGCCCGAGGCGCTACAAAAAAACCAGAGCTTCGCGCCCTTACTGGCATCGGACGAATTCAGGGGCTGGCTCGAAAAACGCCAGTAGATCCGCGCAGCCATGGTGACAACAGACACCGTAGAGATCGTCAGTTTCTCGCCCGAGCTCGGAGCCGCGTTCTCGCGTCTCAATCTCGAATGGCTCGAAAAGTACTTCCTGGTCGAGGCCATTGATCGTGAAGTCCTGTCCGACCCCGAGGCCAGTATCATCGCGAAAGGTGGCGACATTCTGTTTGCCAGGGTGGGTGACGACGTCGCAGGCACGGTGGCGCTGAAGCACGAGGGTGGCGGCAGGTTTGAGCTGACGAAAATGGCTGTAACGGCTCGCAGTCAGGGAGCCGGTATCGGGCGCGCATTGTTGCGCGCGGCCATCGCCCGATTCGAATCACTCGGCGGCTCACACCTCTATCTCGAGTCGCACAGCAGCCTGGTGCCGGCGCTCAAACTCTACGAGTCTGCGGGTTTCGAGCACATGCGGCGTCCGGCACCGTCCGAGTACCAGCGATCGAACGTCTACATGGTCTATCGGCCAAACTAGAAGTGCCTGAAAAGCTTGGGAAATATGCTCGGGCCATGCCCTCGCGCAAGTAAATTCCACAAATGTGCCGATTAAGTGTTGACGGGTGCCTATTCGCGGCTATAATGCCCGTCCGCTGAAGGTACGGTGTCCTTCAGAAGACCTCCAATTAGTCTTAGCAACACAGGCCCGGGCTGTCCTTTTACCCCGTTTGGCCTGTATAATTGTGGGTCTACTCAAAAATGGGGACATTCCTGATTTAGCTTGGTTTCATCGGCGAAATCGGGTGGGCTAAATCAGGAATGTCCCCATTTTTGAATCGTTCTTTAACAACTAAATACAGATAATTTGTGTGGGTGCTCGCGTTGGAGTTTGCTAAGGCAAAATCAACGTGAGAACCAAGTTTAATTTGTAATTTAAAGTTGGGGATTACGTCTTTAGATAAAGCTCAAAGCTTTAAACTGAAGAGTTTGATCCTGG